>Ga0154089_107_pt1 | contig 191723 bp, 190 predicted proteins | sample DehspFTH1_FD_150125 | JGI IMG/M metagenome (GOLD analysis project Ga0154089, IMG submission 150125) | reverse complement strand
GATAAATTCCTCCCGCTCCTCTTCCGGTAAGCCCAGCAGGAGGAGGGCCTGGGTGTAAGTCAAAATCGACACTGGTGTCGATTTTGACCTGTCGGATCCGTCAGAAAATTTAGGCCCGTATTCTTCGTAGAGTTTGATCAGTCTTTCGGCAGTTTTCTGGGAATAGCTCACAGACTTTGCCAGCCACTTACCCCATTCCCCGTGTTTGACCAGATCCTTGGCTTCCAGCAAACGACGGCCGATTTCAATGGCGCTGGTAAGCAGGATTTTTTTGGTCTGGCAGGTTATCATATTTATTTCAGCCGCTATGACAAGCGGCGTGCGTTCGCCGGTCGAGTTATCCATGCCGCCCGCCCTTTCATTATGAGTCTAATTACAGCATATGCAGATGGGCTTCGGGTGGTGAGGGCTTGGCTTTTATTAAAAGATAGGTGTATGGCCTAATCAGCACTGTTCATGAGAAAGGGAACGTAACGAAAGCTTTAGTTTCGATGCGTCCCCTCATATGATCTTTATGCTGATTCCTTCAAATATTGCAGACTTGGAGTAAGCCCAGAGGTTTCAAAATGTTAGTGAGGCTGCGACAGCCCATGAAAGAGTTAAAGACAAAGCTAAAGACGCCCAAATGAGACGCCTTCAGCGTTGAATAGAACCAACTTTTATGATTAAAAGTTAGTGCTTATCTTTTATACTTCAGGAAATTCGGGATATCCACATGATCCTTGAAAGGATTGTAGTCATCCATTTTCACAGCTTCCTGCGGGTTCTTTAGTTTTTTGACAAAGTTGGACCGCTGGTCAAAGCCTGTGGCAATGACCGTTACCCGGACATCATCTTTTAGGTTTTCATCGATGACTGCACCGAAGATAATGTTAGCCTCCTGATCGGCTGCTTCGCCGACGATTTCGGAAGCTTCGTTGACTTCAAGCAGGGTCAGGTTCGGACCACCGGTGATATTCAGCAGGACACCCTTCGCCCCTTCAATCGAAGTCTCGAGCAGCGGGCTCGAAATCGCTTTGCGGGCAGCATCAACCGCTCTGTTTTCTCCGGAAGCCTGTCCAATTCCCATCAGGGCAGAACCAGTATCAGACATGATGGTCTTCACATCAGCAAAGTCGAGGTTGATGAGTCCCGGAATGGTGATCAAGTTGGATATGCCCTGAACACCCTGCAGTAGGATGTCATCAGCAATGCTGAAAGCTTCCTGGACCGTCGTATGTTTATCGACAACCTGCAAGAGTCTGTCATTTGGAATGGTAATCAGCGTATCAACCTTTTCCTTCAGTTCAAGGATCCCTCTTTCAGCCTGCATGGCTCTTTTGCGTCCCTCGAACGAGAAAGGCCTTGTAACAACGCCGACTGTCAAGGCTCCAATTTCCCTGGCGATCTCGGCAACAACGGGAGCGGCTCCCGTTCCTGTTCCACCACCCATACCGGCGGCAACAAAAACCATATCGGCACCGAGCAGCGCTTTGGCAATCTCGTCACGACTCTCTTCGGCCGCACTGTGACCGATCTCCGGATTAGCTCCTGCACCGAGTCCTTTGGTGAGTTTAATGCCGATTTGTATTTTTTCAGCTGCTCTGGACATTTGAAGCGCCTGAGCATCTGTATTCAGCCCGATGAACTCTACTCCTTTAAGACCAACGGAAATCATTCTGTTTACGGCATTGTTTCCGCCGCCGCCGACCCCAATTACCTTGATCCGTGCAAACTGCATCTCATCACTAATGAATTCGAGCATCTTTTCCCCTGCCTCTCCTTATTCTAGTCCTCATCTATTGGTTATGTTTTTCCGATGTAAACGGTTAATCGTCAACCCAACTATATGAGTTCGAGATGAGAAACTATTACTCCTCTTTTTCCGTCATAATATTTAAATTTTTTTCGTTCCAATCAGGTTTTATGATATCTATTAATGATATGCCGGCGAATAATACTGATGTTTTGGAATAATCTGGTGCCAAAGGCCACCACGGCAGCAAGATACAGGTCGACGCCTATTCTATCCCCGATAAATGCCAGCAGGCTGGCCATAATGATATTGACGATAAAACCGCTGAGGAAGATCGTACTGTCAAAATGATCTTCCTGATAGGATCTTATACCACCCATGACTGAGTCCAACGCGCCTAAAATCGCTACTGAAAAATATTTGGTATAGTCCACCGGAATACTAAACGGACTTATGAATCCAATTAATAGTCCAAGAATTAATCCGAAAACCGGTAGTAGCCACATAATCTATCCCCCGCTATCTTCCTAAAACAGGTTTCCCTGCCGTTAAATCAATATATTGAATTGCTTTTTCTACGGTTTTGTATTCTTCACTGTTTAACAATTCCTGAAGCAGCTTCAGCTTTTCGGTAAACTCGGTGTCAAATCCTATTTTCACTTCAATACCGGAGGTCAGATAAAGACTTATTTGCCCGTCCGTTGTGCTGTGAACCTCTCCAATCAGCGGCAGTAGTTCCGCAGGGGCTTGTCCCAGCAACAGAAGGGCCTTGTTTAGGTTCACATTGTCAATCTTTTGTCCAGGGCCGATTGTTTCAGGGACTTCGACTCCGGTCAGCACTGGATTGTCTTCCGCGGGCCAGGAATCATAAAATTTCAGAATGACGCCCTGCAGATCCACGACGACAACCCCGTCGCTGTTTAAGATCATTGCGGCCGGTACACGTTCCTGTACTTTGATCACCAGCGTTGCCGGAAGTTCCTTTTCTACCTGCGCCTGATCAATCAGCGGATGAAGCTTGACCTTCATCGCCAAGGCTTCTGTATCGGTTAGAAAAATATTCTCACCTTTTACGGTTCCCAAAAGCTGCAATACTTCATTCTCAGTGACATTGCTTAATCCTTCTGCCCTGACTTCCTCCACGTTAAAAAAATCCGATTTGGAAAACATATAAAGTCCTACAGCAATGAGACAGATCAAAGCCGCCGCATAGATCCAAAATGTATTTGATCTGGTGTGAGCCAAAATCTTCCTCTCCCGCTCTCGTTTTATCTATTTTACATTATCCGCCCGGCAAGGTGCAACATTATTGTTTGACGACCCGCTGTATTTTTGCTCCCAAAGCCCTGTATTTTCCCTCGAGATCTTCATAACCCCGGTCAATGTGATCGATTCTCTCCAAGACCGTGCCCTCTTCGGCAGCTAAAGCTGAGAGAAAGAGAGCTGCTCCGGCACGCAAATCAGTTGCTTCCACAAACGCACCTTCGAGGTTTGGCCTACCGGTAATAATTGCCGTTCTTCCCTCAACGGTAATCCTGGCTCCCATCCGTCTCAACTCAGCGACATGCTGGAAGCGGTTTTCAAAAATCGTCTCGGAGACAATGCTCGTTCCGTCAGCAATCGTTAGCATTGCCAGGAATTGCGGCTGCATATCGGTCGGGAATCCCGGGTAGACCAGCGTTTTTATTTCGAGCGCTTTAAACTGTCCATTTTGACGTACCCTGACGCTGTCTCCATAAGGAGTTACTTCAGCCCCTCCCTGGCGCAGTTTGGCAATAACGGGGCCGATATGTTCGGGAATCACGTTTTCCACTAGGATGTCTCCGCCTGTCATAACGGCGGCGACCATATGCGTCCCGGCTTCTATCCTGTCAGGGATGACAGTATGTTCTGTACTCTTAAGTTTCGCGACGCCGTCGATGCGCAGGACGTGAGTCCCGGCCCCTCTGATCCTGGCGCCCATTTTATTCAGCAGATTCTGCAGGTCAACGATTTCCGGTTCTCTGGCCGCATTGCGGATGATGGTTGTTCCTTCGGTCAAAACCGCAGCCATCATGATATTTTCCGTAGCCCCGACACTCGGTATATCCAGATAGATATCTCCGCCCCTGAGTTTCCCCGCTGTGGCCTCTATGTATCCATGTCTCTCTTCAACACGTACGCCGAGTTCCTGCAGTCCTTTAATATGTTGATCCATTGGACGTGTCCCAATCGCACAGCCGCCTGGTCTGGATATTTTAACCCTTCCGTTTCGTACGAGCATCGGGCCTAAAATCAAGTTGGATGCCCGCATTTTTCGCATTAGCGCATCATCGACAATGCAATCATTCAGTGAAGAGGAATCAATGGTCAGTTCATTTGAGCCGAATTGTGTTTTACAGCCAAGGCTTTTCAGAACTTCACCCATACAAAGAATATCTGTGAGATGAGGAATTCCCTGCAGCTCTGTTTTCCCATCGGCCAGAATGGCGGCTGCCATGAGCGGCAGTGATGCATTTTTTGCTCCGCTGGTCCGAATACTTCCCTCAAGTCTTTGTTTTCCCGTAATGACATAACGATCCATCGTCATGTCTCCTCCTCCTTTTGCCAATTAAATGACGCGTATTTCTGTTTCGAGTTGTATATCAAATTTTTCGGATACATCTTTTTGAATTAGTTGGATAAGTGTTAAAATGTCAGTGGATGAGGCGTTCCCTCTATTCACAATGAAATTGGCATGTCTCTCAGATACCTGAGCATCCCCAAGGCGACGTCCTTTCCACCCTGCCTGTTCGATTAGCCTTCCCGCGGAGTCTCCGGCAGGATTGCGAAATACACTTCCTGCGTTGGGATAATCTAGTGGCTGATGTTCTTTCCTTTTGGCCATAAGACCCTGCATCTGAGCTTGAATCACGGACTGATCCCCCGGATGGAGGGACAGCGTACATTCTAGGACAATGCATTTCTTTTCTAAAAGGGAACTGCTGCGATATCCAAAAGTAATCTGGTCCTTCGGCAAGACTTCAATGTTCCCCTCAGGCGTCAGCACTTTGACTTTCTTAACCAAATCACCCATTCTTCCACCATAAGCACCGGCATTAATGACTGCTGCTGCACCGAGTGTCCCTGGTATACCACAGGCAAACTCGAGCCCGCTAAGGCCGCTATCTCCTGCCTCCCGGGCCAGACGCATCAGCGAATAACCTGCTTCGGCCGTGACTTCTTCACCATGCCAACGAATGCTGTCCATGGCTGTAACAACAATCACCACACCCTTGAATCCGTGATCCGGCAGCAATACATTTGAACCCCGGCCCAGAAGCAGAAATGGTGTGTTGTTCTTTCTGCACGATTCAATCACAGAGACCAGTTCCTCAATGTCCCTAGGCCAGACAGCAAGTTTGGTCATACCGCCGACTTTCCAGGTATTCAGCTTTTTTAAAGAATAATCTTTTTCAATTCTACCCTTTATGTTCGGTAAGTACATGATATTCCTTTCCCTTTTCCTTACAGCATATCATATGCTGATACGGCTTGCAGTGTTAAAGAAGTTTATCTCCAAGCAGTCTGCAGGCAGAGATTGATAATGCGGTCTAAAGCTCCAGGCGCAAATGCCTCTTTGGCCCGCGCGGCCATTTCTTCTAGTTTAAACGAATTCAGCAACACTTTTTGAACATTATCCCACAGAATCTCCGCATTCAGTTCCTTATCTAAAATAACACAGGCTGCTCCCTTATTTTCAAAAGCCCTGGCGTTATATTCCTGGTGATTTTCAGCCGCATACGGATACGGGATCAGGATACCGGCCTTCCCTGCAGCCGAGATTTCTGCCAGCGTGGATGCCCCAGCCCGGCAGATGCACAGATCGGAGCAGGCAAGAGCTTCGGGCATATGCTCAGCGTAGGCTAAGATTCTCCATTGTTCTCTTTGCCAGTCAATATTACGCGTTTCAAGCTCCTGCAAAATCGTATCATGCGTCGCTGTCCCGGTTGCCCAGATCAACTGGATATCCGGGTATTCGGCCAGTTTTGGCAGGAGCCCGGTCAGCGCCTGGTTGATGCTCAGTGCACCTCTGCTGCCGCCGGTGACCAAAATTGTTTTCTTGCTGGGATCAAGACCAAAGGCCTTGGCTCCGGCTCTGCGGTCAATCTTGCCAATTTCTTCTCTGACCGGCAGGCCTACAACCTGAAGCTTGTCTTTTACCCCCAAATATTTTTCACTTTCCGGAAAAGTCAGTAAAATACGTTTGGCCATTCTGGCCAATATTTTATTGGTCTTGCCCGGAAAAGCGTTCTGTTCATGTAAAACGGTCGGGATACCAAAAAAGGCAGCTGTCAGGACGACCGGGCCAGATACATAGCCGCCGGTCCCTACAACCAGATCCGGACTAAATTCTTTCAAGATCTTTTTCGTTTCCCATAAGGCCCGAACGTTCGTGCCGGCTGCTTTCAATATTTCGGTACTTAACTGCCGCGGCATCCCTTGACCGGATATTCCAAGGAATTCGAGACCGTTTTCCGGAGCCAACTTCGCTTCCATACCGCTTCTTGTTCCAACGTACAGGATGCGGATATCATTCAGCCGCTCCTGCAGCGCTTTGGCAATTGCCATTGCAGGATAAATATGCCCGCCTGTACCGCCTCCGGTTACAATAACCCGCAATTAAAAGACCTCCTCAGATCTGCCCGCAGCCGCAGAAATATTCAAGAGCAGCCCGGCCCCGATCATTGTAAATAAAAGTGATGTACCCCCATAGCTTAGGAATGGCAAGGTGATTCCCGTTACCGGCAAAACGCCCGATACCACACCCATATTGATCATGGCCTGAATCCCGATCAGGGATGTCAAACCCACAGCCATCAAGCCAAGAAATGGTTCCGGTGCCAGCATCGCTGTCCGGAAGCCGCGCCAGATGAAAAGGAAAAAGAGCAGAACAACGAGTGAGGCACCGACAAAACCAAGCTCTTCTCCAACCATGGCAAAAATAAAATCTGTATGGTTCTCAGGCAGATAAAGAAATTTTTGTCTGCTTTGACCGAGTCCCAGTCCGAATAATCCGCCAGGCCCAAGTGCCAGGAGCGACTGGATCGTCTGATAACCCTTACCTGAAGGATCAGCCCACGGATCAAGGAAAGCAAAGATCCTACGCATTCTGTACGGAGCAGCTGCGATCGCGGCAACCACCATCGCCAGCCCGGCCAGACCAAGACCTGCCATGTGCCACATTCTGGCCCCTGCGGCCAGAAGCATAAAGAAAACCGTTGCAGCAATTACCAACGTTGTACCGAGATCAGGCTGCAGCATAATCAGGGCACAGACCACACCCAGCAAGGCCAGAGAAGGGATGATGCCCTTACGGAATGACTTGATCCGATAAGGATTTACGGCAAGGAACCTCGCCATAGTCAGTACCATGGCCAGTTTCGCCACTTCGGAAGGCTGGATGGACATCGGACCAAGTCCAATCCAGCGGGTTGCACCATTCACTGTCCTGCCGATTCCCGGGATCTTAACCAGGATCAGCAGAAACAAAGCTGCGTATAAAATAGGTTTCGCCCATTTATGCAAAAACGCGATATCAATCATGACGGTGACACCCATGGCCGCAAGCCCCAGAGCTACCCACAGCAGGTCCGCTTTAAAATAGTGATAAGGATCCTCATAGTACAGGTAGCCTTTCACAGCACTGGAACTATAGGTCATGATGATCCCGATCAGCAGCAATATAAGAATCACACCTAGTAGAACCGGGTCGACCTTTAGGAATTTTCGGATCACATAGCTCCCCCCTCCAAAATCATTCGGGTTCCGGAATGGTACTATGTTTACACCGACATTTTCCAGTGAATCTTAGTATCATTCGGGTTCGCTATAATGCTTACGCACCAAATCCTTAAACAATTCCCCTCTTTCTTCATAACTTTTAAACATATCCCAACTTGTACAAGCTGGCGACAGTAAGACGACGTCGCCCGGCATTGCCTCAGCAATAGCAATATTGACTGCATCCTCAAAATCAAGCGCCCGGATAATGTTCGAGAACCTTAAGCAGACAGCAATCTCCTCGAGCTCCGGAGCAGCCATCCCCACTAAAATCAGACTTTTTACCCTTTTACGGGCTTCCTGCAAGAATTCCGTCATATCAAGACCTTTGTTTTTACCTCCAGCAATCAGCACAATCGGTTCCTCATAGGACTGAAGGGCTTTAATCGATGAATCCGGATTGGTTCCCTTGGAATCATTAATATACAGAATATCTTCAAATCTGCCAACGATTTCCTGGCGGTGTTTCACCGGCCGAAAGTGACGCAGTACGTCAGCAATTTTGGAGATATCAAGTCCGAACTCGAGCGCAGCTGCCACTGCAGCCATCACGTTCTCAAGATTATGGCCACCCTTCAACAGCAGTTCCTTGCGTCCGATGATCGTCGCGGCAACGCTATGATCTTTTTTCAGGACAATATCCTCTCCATTTAAGCAGATTCCGTCTGGCAAATTTTCCTTCAAGCTGAAGAATATCACCCGGGCCTTGGCTATAGCGGCTAATTCTTTAACAGTCGGATCATCCCAGTTTAGAATGGCCAAATCCTGTTCCGTCTGGTTTTCAAGAATCCTGGCTTTAGCTGCAGCATACCTCTCCAGTGAACCGTGCCGGTCCAAATGGTCAGGGGTCAGATTCAAAAAGATCGCAATGTTCACCCTGGTCTTATTAATCAGTTCCAGCTGAAAGCTCGAAAGCTCTGCAACGACAATTCCATTCTGATCAAGATGTTCAACCTGGCCGCATAAAGCAAGCCCAATATTCCCGGCAACGACCGTCTCACGTTTGGTTTCCTTAGCCAGTTCTCCGACAAGCGTCGTGGTCGTCGTTTTGCCGTTACTTCCGGTTATGCCGGCAATCACTGCCCTTGAATCCCTCAAAGCAAGCTCTACCTCGCTCCAAAGTGGAATACCCGCCGCTGAAGCCTGCCGGATAAACGGCAGGGACGGAGAAACACCCGGCGATAAAACCAATAAATCAGGCCTGATCTCTTTCAGATCCGGTTCCCTTTCCAAAATAAGGTGAGAAGCGTCCAGTTTCAATTCATCTATGCCTGTAAGCCTGTTCAAAGGCTGCATATCAGTAAGAAAGACCTCCGCCGCTTTGCCCTGAAGCTTTCGGGCCGCAGCCAGGCCACTCCTGCCACCGCCTACGATCAGTACTCTTTTTTGGGCTAATTCCACAATACGATCCCTCCAACCTTAATTGATCATTAACCAAAAGGCGCTAACTCCAATCAATGTGAAGATGGCCGCAGCCAGCCAAAAAACACGTACAACCTTTTTTTCACTCCATCCGCCTAATTCAAAGTGATGGTGCACCGGACTCATCCGAAATATCCTCTTCCCCCGGGTCTGAAAAGAAACAACCTGAAGAACAACGGACAGACCTTCCAGGACAAAGACCCCGCCGAGAATCAGCAAAACAAGTTCACTCTTGCTGAGGACCGAGATCGTAGCCAGCGCTCCACCTAGAGCAAGTGATCCACAGTCACCCATAAAGATCCTGGCTGGATGAATGTTGAACCTTAAGAACCCCAGACAGCCTCCCGCAATGGCCGCTGCAAAAACTGCGAGGTCGCTGGAAGAAACATCAATGCCGTCAATAAATCCTGTCCGCGCCGCCAGATAAGCGATGCCGACATAACCAACAGCTGAAATGACTGTACAGCCTGCGGCCAGTCCGTCCAATCCGTCTGTCAGGTTAACCGCATTGGACATATACACCACAATAAGTATGACCAGCGGATAATAGAAAATCCCTAAATCTATTTCCAAAGCCGTAAACGGAAGTTCTACCGTTGTACCTCTACCAAGGTACAGGGTGGAGACTCCGACTAATATCACCGCAAGCAGGATTTGCCCGGTCAGTTTTTGCCAGGCCCGTAAGCCAAGATTCTGCTTCCTGATTACTTTTAAAAAATCATCCAAAAAACCAAGCAAGCCAAAGCCCAAGGTCACAAGGAGCATGGTTATTATTCCGGGTGAATAAGGCTTTTCCGCAATCATTAGCACTCCGGCTGTTATTCCAATAAGAAATATAAGTCCGCCAATCGTCGGTGTCCCGGCCTTGGCAAGATGCCGTTTGGGGCCATCCGCTCTGATACTTTGACCAAATTTTAACGTACGCAGAACCGGAATCAAAAAAGGTCCCGCCAGAAGACTTACCAGCAGGGCAATTCCTGCCGCCAAATAGATTTTTTCCGTCACTTCCCGAATGTTCCTTTCTTAGCCTTAATCACTTAATTTGAAGTTGTATACACACAAAACTTAGAGAAAATTACTCTATCGGGTAGGTCTGCGAGCCACAATACCGCTCTTCGGCGAATTGCGCCATCCATGGCGCAAATGCCGCGCTCCGCAATCCGTGCTCCGCTTGACGCGGAACTGTGGCTCGCAGACTGATCACCGGAGATAATAGACGTATTTGGGACCAGTTCAAGATGCTTTGTAGTTCTTTGCTTTCAAAGAAGTGCTATACTTGATACCTATTTGCCTTAGCGTGTAAGCGGTGGTATGAAACACCTGAAAGAAATGCTTTCATATCTTATAATTAGTCTGCAGGCCACTGTTCCGCGAAAAGCGGAGCATGGATTGCGGAGCGCGGCATTTGCGCCATGGATGGCGCAATTCGCCGAAAAGCGGTATTGTGGCCTGCAGACAGACCCGAGAAGAATTCACTCTTCACGCTTCAAAGCGCCGCTTACGCGTTCCATCCTCATGCCGCGAGATCCCTTAACCAATACCCAGACGTCACTGCCCATCTCCTTAATAAGTGACTTCGCAAGCGAAGCGGCCTCAGCGCATTCGCTGCAAACATGAATGCTGGAGGCGGGAAAACCTGCCTCCGAGGCTCCTTGCGCAATATCTTCAGCCATTTTGCCGACCGTGATCAGCGTGTTGATTCCCAGCTTCGCAGCAGTCTTACCTACATCCCTGTGACCGGGGACGGCAGAATCCCCCAGTTCATACATTTCACCAAGCACTGCGATCGTTTTTGCCCCTCCGCTTTCAGCCAGCACGTGCAGTGAAGCTTTCATGGAGGTAGGATTCGCATTATACACGTCATTAATGATCGTACTCCCGAAAACGCCCTGCTGAATCTCGAGCCTCATTTTGGACAGTTCCAGTTCTTCGAGTGCTTTGGCTCCTTCAGCCAGGGATACCCCTTTAGCCAGCCCAACACTCAAAGCCGCCAGTGCATCGAGCACATTATGCTCTCCTGGCAGCGGGAGGCGAACCTCAGCTCTGTCCTCGCCGGATACAACTTCAAAACACGTCGTTAGCGTCCCGGAGCTGTGGATATTGACAGCATAAACATCTGGAGACGCATATTTACCGGAAATCCCGTAGAAGACTTTTTTCACATCAGCAGTGGCTGCCTTGCTGACACTGAACGCATCCTCCGCATTTAGCACGGCTATGCCTCCTTCCGACAGAGCGTCAACCAGTTCCCATTTGGCCTTCGCAATATTCTCCTGTGATCCTAACAACTCCAAATGTGTTGTCCCTATATTCGTGATCACAGCAACCGAAGGGCTGCAAATATCGCAAAGGGCCCTAATCTGCCCGAGTCCGCGCATTCCCATCTCCAGAACCATGATCTCGGTTCCTGCCGGTGCATTCAGGATGGTCAGCGGCAGCCCGATCTCGTTATTATGGTTTTCCAGATTTTTATGAACCTTAAAGCTTTTAGCAAGTACGGCAGCCGTCATATCCTTGGTCGTAGTTTTGCCGCAGCTACCGGTAATCCCAATGACCACAGGATCGAGCGTTTTTCTCCACGCCCTGGCTAAATCCTGCAAAGCCCGTAGAGAATCCTCCACAGCAATGATTGCTTTGCCTGCGGGAATAACCGGAATTCCAAATTCTTTCAGGCTGTGGGTTTCCGCCAGCACAATCGAGGCTCCAGCTTCAAAGGCTTTGTGGATGAATAGATGCCCGTCGGTTTTTTCTCCCCTGATCGCAGTGAACAGCACTCCTTCGGAAGCTGCCCTGCTGTCAATGACGCATCCCTTAAAATAAGCCGACTCCGAACCGTAAAGTCTGCCGCCGAGAATTTCGGCAATCATACCGCTATTCCACATAACCCAATCTCCTAAGAACTTTATCTGCTTCTTCCCGGTCATCAAAATGTATTTTTTCCGTACCGAGAATCTGATAGTCTTCATGCCCTTTGCCGGCGATAAGTACCGTGTCCCCGGAACCGGCTGCCATACAGGCTTCGGCGATCGCACTGCGGCGGTCTTTTATCACCTTGTAATTGGCTGATTTAAGCCCCGGAATAATATCTTTAATAATTTCATCAGGATCTTCAGTCCGGGGATTATCTGAGGTTACGACAATATAGTCACTAAAACGGCTGGCGGCTTCTCCCATGAGCGGCCTTTTTTTTCGGTCCCTGTCACCGCCGCAGCCGAATACTGTGATCAGTTTTCCACCAGTGATTTCTCTGGCCGTACGCAAAACATTTTCCAGGCCGTCTGGTGTATGGGCATAATCGACAATGACCAGAAAAGGTTGGCCTTTGCGAATGCTCTCAAATCTGCCCGGAACCCCTTTGATACTGTGAAGCGCTTGCACCACAATCTCAGTCGGATATCCGCTTTCCAGTGCCCAGGCAATTGCGGCTAGGACATTGTAAACACTGAATTTACCAGGGGTACTGTAAAAAAGTTCGGCGCTTTTCCCGTGAAAAAGCACGTCAAATTCAACACCTCTGTCTGAAAGCCTGATATTCATAGCTCGGTAGTCCGCCTCGTGATCAACACCATACGTGACTACCCTGCAACCTGCCTGTTCTTTCAGAAAAGCGCAGGAGCCGTCGTCAGCATTGAGCACAGCCAGCTGGCCGGCTTTTCCGCCGTTCAAGCCGGAGAAAAGCAGCGCCTTCGCTTTGAGGTATTCCTGCATATCCTTATGGTAATCCAAATGATCCTGGGTCAGATTGGTAAAAATCCCGGCATTGAATACACAGCCGTTGACTCTTCCCAAATCGAGCGCATGCGAAGATACTTCCATCACTGCAATGTCTACATTTTCCGTGACCATTTCAGCCAGTAAATGTTGAATTTCCGTGGATTCCGGTGTAGTATGCTGGCCGGGATATGCGTTACTTCCGATTCTGCTGCCGAGCGTGCCGATCAGACCGGTTTTCTTGCCACTTTGCTGCACAATCCGCTCAATCAGATGCGTCACTGTGGTTTTGCCGTTCGTCCCGGTTACACCGACAAGTTCAAGTCGGTCGGATGGTTTCCCGAAGACCTCACCAGCTAAAAAACCCATGGCCTTCCGGGTATCCGCAAATTTAAGCTGGGGTACGGCTAGCGGCAGGAACTCCTCCACGGCTAACGCTGTAGCGCCGGCCCGGACCGCAGCCTCGGCAAATGCATGACCGTCCGCCTGATAACCTCTAATGCATACATATAGATTGCCCGGAGATACCATCCTTGAGTCATGGGTGATCCCATTAATTACCGTCTGCGTATCTCCAAGCACTTCAACCTGTTTCATAGTGTCAATGATTTCCGCCAGTGTTTTTTCAGAACTAGACACGAGCTACACCTCTTCTCAGCTATCTTACCACAATCATGCTTTTTTTTCTAACTCCATCCGGTTGTGACCTATCGTCTTTATTCGGCCAGGTCCGGATTCAGGCTGATCGGGATCCGCTCTCCCAGGTTTTCAATCGCTTCCACATCCGGGTCACTCACTTCCAGCCAGGGAGCTAAGGTTTCTTTACCTGTTTCCGTTCCGAGATAAAGCAGTACTGTCGAACCCTTTTCCACCTCTGCGTCACCATGCGGGATCTGGTCAATTACAACTACGCCGCTTCCTTCAATTTTCACGTTAAATCCCTGTTTTTTAAGGGCGGTTTGAGCCTCAGCTGGAGAATACCCCAAAACGGAAGGTACTGTGGCGGCTTCTTTGACAGCGGGAAATTCCACACCATAAAGCGGTTCTCCCGGAGTGAGCGGAGCATCCGGATCAGGCTGGACGCCAAGATACTTCAGGGAATCGAGCATAACGCTCGAAAATACCGGGGCTGCCACGACCCCGCCGTAGAACGGGACACCATCAATGATGACCAGAATTGCCAGACGTGGATTATCTGCCGGCGCAAACCCGATAAAAGAAGCAACATATTCCCCCTGAATATAGCCGCCGCTGCCAACTTTCTGGGCTGTGCCGGTTTTTCCGGCTACTCGGTAGCCGGGAAGAAAGGTCCTTCTGCCCGTGCCATTGGTGACGACAGACTCCAGGATTTCGCGCTCGAGCTTAGCCGTATCCTCACTGATGACCCGCCGCACCATCTTCTTCGCAAATGGGACAAGTACCTCACCTGTCGGCACTGTAATTTCCTGAACCAACTGGGGCTCAAGCAGCGTACCTCCGTTGGCGACCGCCGAAACTGCTGTCAGGAGCTGAATAGGGGTAACATTATTGGTTTGGCCAATGGACATCGTAGCCAGATCCAAGGCCGTTGCTTTCTTCTTTTTGGCCAGGATACCTTTCGCCTCTCCGGACATTTCAATCCCTGTCTTCTGCCCGAAACCGAACGCCGTCAGATATTGATAAAACTTATCCATCCCGAGGCGCTGCCCCAGCATAATAAATCCCGGGTTGCAGGAGTTCTCGACAACTTCCACCATGGTTTGAGTTCTATGCCCGCCAGCTTTCCAACAGCGGATTTTTTTATTTAAAATTGTCGCATAACCAGGATCTGTAAAGCTTTCTTTCGGGTTATAGTCACCCTCTTCAATCGCTGCTGCGAGTGTAATGATCTTAAAGGTTGACCCTGGTTCATAGCCATTTTGAATTGCAATATTCCGTCGGGTTGACGCATTGGACGCTTGGTAGTTATTCGGATCATAAGTGGGTGCAGAAGCGATCGCCAGCATCCGTCCTGTTGAAGGCTCCATAACAAGAATCGAGGCATTCTTTGGGACTTTGCCTTCCATGTTGACACCCTGGCCAGCCATCAGTTTAGCCAGCTCTCTTTCGGCAAAGGCCTGAATGTTTTTGTCAATGGTAAGTTTGACTGTATTTCCCTGAACCGGCTGGATAAATTCATGCTGGCCTCCGGGAATTTTTATGCCATTTGCCCCGTATTCGGTAAGGATGCTGCCGGATGTTCCTGTAAGTTCTTCATCCCTGGAGTATTCAATCCCTTCCAGCCCCTGACTATCAATTCCGGTAAAACCTAAAATATGCGCCGCCAGTGAGCCATTCGGATAAAACCGTGTACTGTCTTCGATAATACCGATACCCGGGAAATTTTTCCCGGTGATCTCTGCTGCAGCTTCTGCAGATACTTTCTTTTTGACATACTCGACGGAAGTCCGTTTCGTAATTTTTTGCAGGACCTGTCCCTGGTCCATGTCCAGAATAGCAGCAAGTCTGGCCGCTATTTCATCCTGCCGCTTGGATTTTCTGACTTCGGCCGGAATCGCATAGACCGTTTGGGCACTGACACTCATCGCCAAGATATTGCCGTTGCAGTCTTCAATATTGCCTCTTTTAGCTGCGACCGGAACACCGCGGTAATGCTCAGCATCCGCCAGGCCTTTTAAGAAAGGGCCGTCCCGCAGCTGAACAAACGCGAGCCGGATAATCAGAATCAGCAGGAAAAGGCTGCATAGCCCAAATAATAAGAGAATTCTTTTACGCGTCTTGATGTATTGCACCATAGAAAATCTACCCCTTTTGAACAGAGGTAGATTAAACTCAGGCGACGCTATCTTTGGGTTGAAGCAAAAAAACTAGAAAATATGCTGAATACATTTTCAAATATAGAATTGGCTTTGCCTTCAACCGGCACCGCCGCAGTCTTCTGAGTTTCGTCAACCTCTGCTGTACTCTCAGGCTGGATCAGGCTGCTGGCAATATAGATCGTTCCTTCCGGTTTCTCCATGCCCATTGCCAGGGCAACCTTTTCAATTCTGGAAACGGAGCTGAGCTTGTCGACTTCAACCTGCAACAGATCATTTTCTACGTTCAGGGTCTGAATTTCTTTTTGCAGGGCTTTGATTTCCGCAGCTTTGACCACGGTGATATGTACTGTTTTGGCCCCAATCAGACCGAACATCCCAATAATCCCCAATATGACCAAGAGTGCCATGGCCCGATACTTCAGCATCTGAGAGGTCTTTTTGGACGGGGTGGCTTTTTTGGCCTTTGGCTTGCTCTTATCAAGAACTTGATCATATTCCTGATAGGCAAAGGATTCATTGAATTGTAGTTTTCTCTGTGCTGTTAACATCGTATTCTTCTCCCCTCCTATTTAGACCTTAAGTTTCTCAGCAGTACGAAGCTTAGCACTCCGCGATCTGGGGTTATCATTTTCCTCTTCCCTGGATGGAACAACCGGTTTTTTATTGACCAGCCTCACAAGGGGTTTTGCCCCGCAGCAGCAAACCGGAAGAGCGGGAGGACATGTACATTTGCCCATCCAGGACTGAAATTTGTTTTTGACAATTCTGTCTTCCAAAGAATGAAAGGTAATGACGGCTATTCTTCCGCCATCCTGCAGGCAGCGCAGAGCCTGATCCAATGTTTCTTCCAATACCTCAAGTTCTTTATTTACAGCAATCCTTAAAGCCTGGAAAGTGCGCTTGGCAGGATGAGGTCCTTCTCTGCGGGCCGCAGCAGGGACTGCATTCTTTATGATTTCAACAAGCTGCCCTGTTGTTCTGATTCTATCGTGAGTCCGGGCTTCGCCAATAAACTTCGCAATTCTCAGCGCCCATTTTTCTTCTCCGTAATCCCGGATAATTCCGGTCAGGTCTTCCACACTCCAGCTGTTGACGATTTCTTCGGCAGTAAGCAGTTTTCTGCGGTCCATGCGCATGTCGAGCGCTGCATCCTGCATATAGCTGAAGCCTCTTTCTGCTTCATCCAACTGGGGCGACGAAACCCCTAAATCGTACATGATCCCCGCTGCCGGCAATAAGCTATTCGCTCGAATCGTATCCTCAAGTTCCACAAAGTTTTTTTGAAAAACAGTGACTCTTGGGTCATCGGCGAACTTCATACGGGCATTGGTAACAGCAGTTTCATCCTGATCAAAACATACCAGCCTGCCCGAAGCACTCAACCGCCGGAGCAACAGTGCTGAGTGTCCGGCTCCCCCCAGCGTACAGTCTACATATAACCCATTAGGGTCTGTAAACAACAATTCAATTGTTTCTTGCAGCAGGACGCTTTGGTGTTCAAAAACCACTTAGGGCCATTCCTTTCTTTGCTTTATCGCAAGCGTACCCACTTTTTGTTCAGCCTATGTACGATGGCATATTCTGCTATATCATTAAACCCATTGCAGCAAGGGACTCAGCATCATCTTCATAATTTTGGGCTGCGTTGGTGCTGTATTCTCTCCATTTCAAGGAATCCCAGACCTCGATTCTATCCATGACACCGACAACAACGACATCTTTTTCCAAAAAAGCACGCTCCCGTAAATTTGCAGGTACCAAGATCCTCCCCTGTTTATCAAATTCGCACTCGGCAGCGCTTGAAAAGAACAAACGGGTAAATTCACGGGCTCTGGTTTGCGATACCGGAAGCTGTTTCAGCTTCTCCACAAAATCAAGCCATCCATTTTCAGGGTAAAGAAAAAGACAGTCCTCCATCCCCTTGGTAATAAACGACTTATTGCCAAGAAGATCTCTGAACTTTGCCGGTATGATCAGACGGCCTTTATTGTCTATCGTATGGAGAAATTCCCCCATGAACATAATCTTCACCCCACCAGGCACCACTAACTTACCACTTTAACCCACTATACCCCACATATTCTCTATTTTTTTAAGAATTCCTGCTACAAAAAAAAGAAAACAAAAAAAATAGGAATTTAGTCCCTATCTTTCATGTTTTCCTTAATCTGCTAACAAAAAGATCCAAACATAATGGTTAGGTAATGTCCTGCAAATTTTTATTTGGCAGGATCGCAGCAGCAAAATTCTGTTCTTGGAAAAGTTCACGAATCAGTTCCCGCAGAATCAAATTTTTCACCATCTTGGGCAGAACGCCGCTTTGCTTCACGAAAGCAGGCAGGGCGAAGGCTTCCCCGCTGCTTTTTGTTTTCACTTCCCGTAAATTCATACTGATCAATTCCAGAAAATCCTGAAACGAATAGACTCGAAACCTATAGATATCCTGTTCCAGGGCAATAAATTCCAAAAGAGCAATTACCATTTCCTCATAACTTGTTTCTTTTTTCAAATCGAGCAAAACAGCAATCTTCGGTATAATATATTCATAAAGCATCCTCCTGTAAGGAATGCCTTTAAAGCCCAGCTTTTCTCCCAACGCCAAAATTTTTTTCTCACCGAGAGACAGCATCATACGGATAAAAAAGTCCTCATCCCCTGTTGGTTCAATATAATATTTTTGGCCTTTCAGATGCCTGAACTGCCTTATAACATCGTAATAACCAAGTTTAAGATGGTATCTGGCCTGTTCATTGCTGAAATCCAGGATACTGCCAAGTGTCTCGGCGGGAGAAATATATTGAACATGAACCTCCCTGTCTGCAAGCTTTCTGCGACGTCCCAGCGCATTGGTCCTGATAGCAATGATTTCTTTGAAACCTTTGCCCACCAGCATGTTTAAAGGCAAATTGTCATAGAAACCGCCGTCAAGATAGTGTTTTCCGTCGATTTTTTCTTGCTGAAAAGCAGGAAGGTTTGAGCTTGCCAGTAAATACTCTACAACTTTGCCCTTGGGGATATCCTCGAGAAAAAATTCCATGGGTTTCATATCCGACAGGGAAACCGTCGTAAATCCGAACAACATTTTGGATTCTCTAAGCTTGTCTTCATCCACGATTTCCTGAAGCAGTTTTCTGATGAATGTGATATCCAGGCCTTTGCTGGAGGCAATCTCCTTGGCCTTTTTCATGTAGTAAAGCAGTCCGTCATGAGATATGTCCAACTTTTTAAGTTCTTCCAGCCGTACTTCTTCGATATCAAATACCTTTGAGGGAGACATCTCATACCACAGCTCATACGCTTTATCCAGTTCGTCCTGAACAATCATCGCCCCATTCAGCGCCCCAATGGACGTACCGGCCACTGCCCCGTAGCTTATGCCCAATTCCCGCATCGCCTTGCAGGCTCCGATCTGATAGGCGCCTTTTGCACCTCCGCCTTCCAAAACAAGACCGTACATCCTTCCACTCCTTCACTCCAACTCCTGAAGTTAATACCAGATAAGGAAAACCTAATCGATGCCAAACCTTTAGCGGCAACCTCACCTGCTCTTATTTCTACAAAAATGCTTACACTTTATGATACACTAAAAAAGCCCTGCGGAATATACCGCAGGGCCTTGTTATTGTGAGAATGATCGGGGTACTTGGAGTCCTTACTGTCCGACAGCTTTGTTAAGTTCTGCCACCAGATCATCAGGGTTTTTGCCATGCGTGATCGCAGCGCCTTCAACACTCTCCCTTGTTGCGGATGGGCATCCCAGGCAGTGCATACCAAGTGCCACAAAAATTTCTGCAGTTTGCGGGTATTGTCTAAGAACCTGGCCGATAACCATATCTTTCGTGATCATTTGATTTCCTCCTGTACAAGTTAGTTCAATGCTATTATAAAATATTTCATTATAAGAAGCAAACAAATTCATCCACGATTAGAATTTAGAAATAGATATTAAAATAATTGAAAAGAAAAGTCGATGTTAGGCAAGACCATTTGAATCAGATAGGAAAAATCCTGGTAATGCCATAAACACGTGATCAGAATGCCAAAAAAGACTGTAGCTGGAACGATCAGCAGGCGTGAGTGTTTCCCACCGGCTTTCCAGGAACCCCTGATCCTGGCAGGCAGGAATATAACAGACAGAAGGATATATGTCGCAATCGGAAAATAGTAAGGCATGCCGTATATCGTCAACACAAAAGCAACACCAACAAGAACAATCCAGCCGTATTTTCTTTCCATCCAGCACGTCAGCCCTAACGTCCCTGGATTTTGAGGGAAGGCTGAAGCTGCAACCCCAACCTGCAGTAGTCTTAAGACAATCAAAAAGAAGGAGATAAGAATGCAGACAAGTGAAAACGGAAGATCCTGTACTTCCTTAAGCCAGCTGAAGTCATAAGAAATCCAGGGCGGTATGGTATCGACCGACAAATTAAAAAGCAGAGAAGTAATAATCGCTCCGAACGTTCCCATGCGGGCCACAAGTGACAGACAACACCAAAAAAAAGCTCTGCGCACGGCCCTTTTGGGTAAATCGTTAAACAGCTCCTGGTATTTTAATTTAATCGAGAAAAAATTTTGGGCACTCAAAAACACGAGACAGATCAGCCATAAAATTACGGCCACTTTCTCCGTTTTCCATTTGGAATCTGATGGTTGTACCACCCCGGTTGACTCATCGGAATAATAAGTCAGATTTCCCCATTCGCCTTGTAATCCTTCAGGCAGGATCAAAATATTCTCTGTTACGCTTGAATCGACCGGATCTTTCGGAAGTGAAAGTTGATACTGTGAAAAGCCGAAAATCATATCCCCTGTCTTCTGAAGGTATTCTGAGGAAGCTGCCGAATTATCAATGCCTTTGGCAACTGTCCAGGCTAATACCGACGGATGCTTTGCCGCAATGGCAGCAAGATCTTCAAAAATAGCCGGATCCGGAATTTTAGACGATGCCATGATACCGACAGGCATCTCCAGCCATACGCCCACGCCAAACTTGTCCGCAGCATACAGCCAGCTCTCATCCGGAAAGAAGCCCATAAAGTAGATGACATGATAGCCGCCGGACTTAAGGTTTTTCAGAAAGGTCTCCGTCTGACGCTGATTTCGAATTGTGTAATCCTGTTCCTGGGAAATGATTTGACCTCGGACATTCAATGCCGTACCGTTTATTGTCCATTTTCCGTTTGTTGTGCCCAACTGACGGATCCCGACCGGGATCTGAAGACTGTCATAGCCTCCGCGGCTATTGGTAATATTCAAATTAAGTTCATAAAGAAAAGGATCTTCCAGACTCCAGAAATGTGCTGTCGGTATCTGAAAAACCAGCTCCGCGTCTTGCTCAAATCTACTATTGGTACTTAGCGGAAGCACACATTCAGCGAGCTTCTGCTGATTAACAATTAAAGCTCCGTTTAAGACCCAGGGTCCTTGCTCTAGCATATCGTGATGCTTGATCTTCACACGTGCCTTCACTTGCTTTTTCACTGAATCATACGAAACAGCTATACTCGATAAATCAATGGTCGTTTCCGATACTGCCTCCAGGCGTACCTGACCAGTAATTTTTCCTTGTTCCGGCCATAACCAGCCAAAAATTCTGTTCTGCTGAACGCTGTTCTTCTCAGTCTTCAGGTATAGCGTGTTTTCCTTGCTAAAATCAAATCTAGAGGCAGGAAAGTTTAAGATATATACGCCGCCGTTTCCTTCAACTTCACCGATCAAATTCACATCATCAATGCCATTTAAGAATACGCTGACTTTTCCGTTTACCCCTTCTAGAACCAGCTGAGCCGTCTTGTAACTCCATTTGCCGGTAACAGAAAACTTTTTAGCGGCAACATCGAACCCCTGACTCGAAGGTATAATCAAATCCTTGGCCTGATTGAGGTCCAAGACATCAATCCCGTTATCCGTTGCCTCATTTTCATAGATCAAAGCCTGCCTTAAGCTTGAATAGCTATTCCATTTTCCGCCCAAATCCTGCGCAATCCTGTATGGCTTAGTGACCGGATTATCACTATATAGTTCAACACCCTGAATGTTTCCCCAGCATATGGATACTGCAAGAGCAGCTAAAATAAACATCGAAACGAGTATGATGGTAAATCTCTTAAACATAAAACCTCGCAGAATCTTGCATTTCCATATTTATTTCGAGCAAAGCCCTTAAAAAACCTGCAAAAATTTAGAAAACTTGGCTGCCAAGCTTTGGCAGCATTATTTGCACTAAGATTTATTAGAAAGTTATTATGTCCGCGGCATTTGTCCATCCATGAACATCAAAATGCTGATAACAGTCTGAAACTATTATCAGCATCATATTTAGCATTCTCTTGTTTAGAAGTTCACCCCAACATTTAACTAAGAGCCTTATTCTTTGCTGTCTTGACAACCTGGACATACCCCATAAAATACCAGGTTATGGGTATGTACATCAAAGCCTGTTTTAGCAGTGACCATTGCATCCATATCAATCAATGAACTATGAAAATCAACAACCCTGCCACAGCGCGAACACATCACATGATAATGGTTTACCGGATTACCATCAAAACGGCTGGACATATCCCCACAGGGAAGTTCCAGAAGAAACCCGTGTTCCTTGAGCATATTCAGCGTGTTGTAAATTGTGCCCAGACTCACACCGGGGAATTTCGTCTTCACCTGTTTGTAGATCTCTTCCGCAGTGGGATGGGAATCAGTAACCAATAAAAATTCCAAAATTGCCTGCCTTTGGGGAGTAAAGCGTATTCCCTTATCCTTTAATCCCTTTAGAATTTCGACAGCATTCACGACTCTCAATTCCTTTCGTCAATTGTTGGAAAACTTTAAGTTTATATATTATTTGATCTATTTTTAGAATTATTATAATTATTTGTATTATATACCCACCGGACAAATGCCGTCAATAAAAAGAAAGAGCATCCTTCAGATACTCTTTCTTTATTGCCGTATTTAATTATCCTTCAATAATTGCACCTGAAGGACAAGCGTCTACACAAGCGCCACATTCTGCGCAGGTATCAGCATCGATGACATATTTGCCGTCGCCTTCGCTAATAGCTCCTACTGCACATTCGTCGACACAGGATCCGCATGTTGTGCAGTCGTCAGTAATAACGTATGCCATAGTCCCAACCCCCCTTTTCCTATCTCACCAGCAACTATATCAAAGTGCGGACAAAAAAACAAGTGTATTTTTGGGCTAAGCTATTTTTCGGAAAGAAAATGATTGCCATGCAAACCTTCAAATATTTAAGGTATTAAGGCCTGTATGGCACCTTGTATAATCTCCTCAGGCAATAAGAACAATATGGAAGCATCCGGTTGCTGACGTGGTTGCGGCGAAATATGACCCTGGAAATATCATCATGTTCGTGTCCGCAGGAACGGCATCTTTCAATCATTGAATTTCCATCTCCCGTTTGTGTTATTGTGAACAAAGAAAGCAATTAACATTAACGTCACTATTGTTTAGTTCTATTATTCTCCAATCAACCTCTTTTTAAACATTTAAAGCATGAGGTTTTTGCCCAGCAAACCCGGTTAATTCTTTTACGCCAAATAGTTTTAACTGCTGGACAACCTCTTCAAGATCACGTCCTACCATACTTGGTTCATGTGCATCTGAGCCTAGGGTGATTGGGATGCCCATCTGGTGAATTAGTTCAAGAAGTTTCGACTCCGGATAAAATTCCTGCACAGGCTTATACCGTCCGTTGGTATTAACTTCGATGGCCAGTCCTTGCTTCCTGATGGTTTCCAACGCCCTAGCTGCGAGGATTCTTACGTCTGTCTGCGGTCTCATTTTGAACAGTTTGATCAAATCAAAATGCCCAATAATCTGAAACATTCCGCTGGCAGCTGCTTTTTCCACCAGCGCGAAGTACTCCAGATACAAGCTGTCAGGGTTCCGCCTGAGATGTTCTTCTTCTTCCTCGGGATAATCGAAGAACCATCCGTTAATTTCATGGACAGAACCGATCGTATAGTCAAAAGGATATGAACTGATCCGTTTACGGATTAGTTCTTCATTTTCTTCCCGATAGTCGACCTCAAGACCTATTCTCACCTGCAATTCAGGATACTCTTCGGCGACTTCCCTAATCAGATTCAGGTTTAGGTCATTCCAGTACATATCATGATCGGCAAAACCGATCTGAATTAAGTTCTTTTTTTTAGCCTCGTCAAGAAAAAGACGGATATTTCCCCTTGTTGCTTCCCGGTCAAGATGCCCGAGCAAATGAACATGTAAATCAAGCATAACCTACCTCGTAACCTTTAATATTTTTTTAAACCTTATGATCTAATGATTCATTCTAGCTAAAGATTATCCGGCGGAATATGAAACATCTGTATGCAACCTATTTTCCATAAAAAGTGCCAAATTCCTGCAAAAAACTTTTGCATAGTTTCTTAGAAAGCGGGACACAATGGTATTAGTCTCACGTTTTCCAATTTTATTCCCACTCCTCTCTTTTCTTAACTTGCGGCAGATGGTCGCAAGTTTTTTTATGGAAACTAATATATTGATTTTTACTTGCATGATGTTCCATCCAGCAAAATAAAATAAACGGAGTGGTTTTATTCTGTGAATCTACGAGGAGTTGTTGATGCTTGTCCCCGTCTGTTTTACTTTTTTAGGCCTGATGCTATTATTGACAGGAATAAAAATTCTTAGAGATGGCCTGGAAAAATTCACGGGGTCTTATTTTCAGCTTGTTCTGAAGAGATTCACTGAAACCACCGCGAGGGGATTCATCAGCGGCATTCTGGCAACGAGTATCCTGCAATCGAGCACCGCACTGACCGTAATGGCAATTTCCTTTGTTGACGCCGGTTTGTTAAGCTTTCAAAATACCCTCGGACTGATCCTCGGAAGCAATATTGGCAGTACGGTAACTCCCCAGCTTTTGTCTTTGCCGTTCAAGGATTTCGCCATTTGGCTGGTCCCTCCCGGATTTCTAGGGTTCTGGCTGCTGAAAGGCAAAATAAGATTCTTTTACTATGCGTTGGCCGGCTTAGGCTTGATGTTTTTTTCACTTTCCGTTTTGGAATCCGCGATGATCCCGCTTGCCTCGACCTCGTATTTTCAGGAGCGGCTGCTTCATCTGAACAGCAGCTATCTTGAAAGTATTGCAGCAGGTACCGTTCTCTCGGCAGCCCTGCATTCTTCAAGTGCAGCAGCAGGCCTTGTGATGGTTTTAACAGAAAGAGGCTGGCTTGATCTACCAACCTCTCTTGCTTTTATTTTTGGAGCCAATATCGGGACCTGCTTCACCGCTTTGATTGTCTCAACTTTTACCTCAAGATCCGCCCAATGGGTTGCGTTATTTCATGTGTTCGTCAACGTTTTTGGTGTTCTGCTATTTTACCCGCTTCTAGATCCGCTGACTGAGGTGATCAGGTTTCTTGGAGGAGGTCTAAGCCGCCAGATTGCCAACGGTCATACAATTTTTAACATCCTATCTTCACTTATAGTTCTTCCTCTGCTTCCCTATATCAGCCGGTTACTAGTGAAGTCTCGTTAGCGCGTACTGCCGTCCCATCTCAACTTTCCAACCTGAAGGTTCCCTTTGTCCCTGAAAATATCAATTTTTTGAGCTGGTTCATCAATCTTGATCAGCTCTTTGCCGATGAAAATTTTAATATTGGCATGGCAGAACTCGATATTGATATGGCTGTTTTTGGATGCCTTAATTGTCGTGGCACTGATATTCGAGCCGCCAAGTTCCCAAATGTAAAGATCGCCTGAGCAACTGATCTCACCGCCACGGCAGACACCATGGATTTTAATTCCGCCTTCAATTTTCAAAATGGAATTATACACGCCTTTGTGGCAGAAAAAATCGCCGGCGCAACCGATTTCAGAATTTTGGACATAACTAACATCGCAGAGAACACTTACTGAGGCTGCCAGTCCCTTGGTGGCCATGAAGAAGCCTATAATCTTCAGAGCATTTTTAAGGTAAAGCGTATCTTTAAGCTGAAGGGGTCCCAATCCGATCATAAAATGTTTCATTGAACGTATCGCCAGATCAAGCTCCTGGGACACAAACCCGGGTTCCTGACTGTTAAGCAGTCTCTCCAGCTCTTCAACTTTTTTGGGCAATTGCTGAAAATTTTTCTCGAGGATGACCTTAAAAAGTTGGCCAACACTCGTATTAGTGGATGCTCCCTGTAGCTGCTCAATCTGATGAACACAGAGCGTAAGCTCTTCACTGACTTCATGCATGGTCTTGATAAACTCAGAAATGGAGACATGTTTCTCTCCCACAAGTATCTTACTGGCTATAATATTATTTCTTACGACCAGTCCCGTTTCTGCTTTAATATCAGCGCCAGAGACAGAACCCTGTACTTTGATTGTTCCAGAGGAATGAACATACAGTCCGTCCGCAACATTACCCCCGATAAAGACATCGCCTGGGAAGTCGATGCTTCCGGTACTCAGATCAACATCTTTATTCAAAATAAACGCGTTTTCAACCAAGTATGTATTTTTATTGACCCTTACCGGTGTACCGGAACAAGACGCTTTAACTTCCATATTCTCAGTCAGATAGACATTCTTCTTCAGCGTAATTATGAAGTCCTTGATTTTATCAACCTGAGTAGCTTTTCCGAAAATGTTTGTACCGGGGATCCCTTCTTTTCCCGGGATTTTCCTGGCAAGAGTATCATCCTTCTGACAAAGGACAATTTTACAGGCGAAATAATCAATTTTGTCTTCATTACTTTCTTCATTCTGAAATACTGGTTCGCCAACATAGTCGATTAACTGAGGCTGAACAGTTGGAATCGGCAGAGTCGCTTCAGCGATGACAATTTCACTTTCTCCATCGACGTCCATAAAATTCGCCCAAAGATTGCTTTTTATTCCATGAACAATTCCACTTTCTTCAATTTGTTTCAACAGGTCTGCTTCCGTTGGCAGCTCATCAGGTTCAGGAAAAGCATCCCAGGAGACATGTTGTTCCAATACAAGCTGCGAATAATTTGGAAGAGAATTGGTCAGGACAAATTTACCCGCACGGGCATGTCTGACTCTCGCGACAGCTTTGCTGCCGTCCGGCTCGACTGCGATTTGCCAAGATAGTTCACCTTGCTGGACCAAAGGATAGAATTCAAAGGTATCACCTTTATTAACAGGCATTTCGTATGCAATTTCGTTGCCCAGCATAAATAATTTTCCGGCTTGCGGATAAGGAATGATGCTTTGAACCTGTGATCCGGGATAAATCGTATATCTGACTTCATCCCAGACGACCCGCGTATCTTCCTCTCGTGCGTCTTCCTGAAGAATATCTTGTTTGACCGGTTCCGACAAAATTACGTTTACCTTATAGAGCCGGTTGAAGACTCCCGGTTTCTCTATGGTTTCTATCTGCAGCTCTTTAGGATCACAGCCCCATTCCTGAGACCATTTCTCTCTGATCTCTTCTAACGTTTTGCCTGTTGCAATCATTTCTTTCATGGTCCGCACTCTCCTTAAACAACCTGGGAAAATAATCTCATTTAAAAAAACAAAGCACATAGGACTTTAGTCCTAAAAAATCGCATATGCATCATAAATCATCAAAATAATAATGAAAATAAGCCCAAAAATTATCTGCAAAATCACATTTTATTTAAAAAAAGAATACTGTAATAGCATAATTACAGTATTTTATGACTGTTCTCTCTCATTTTACTGACTATTTCGATATTTGTCTACAGGAGAATTATTCAGGAATAATTAATAGCTTTATTCCTTCGTCTTGTTATCTGAAGAATTGTGATTGTTCAAATTGTTTTCATCCCGACCCAGGCTATTGCCCTGGTCTGGGCTATCCGTATCCTGACTAATATCTGTGCCGGTTCCGCCATCCATTCCTTTACTTCCGTCATTCAGTTCTGTTCCGGATGATCCTTCACCGCTCCCGCTCGCACTACCCGAGTCATCGTGGCCTGGAGATGCTGTACCATTTGGATCGGAAGTACTTCCGGGAACCGTGACATGTGCCTGGAGTTCTGGGCTCAGCAAGTCAATGACTGTCCCGTCGATGGTCATATCCGTGGTAATCCCGAGCAGAAGATTTTTAGCCACTTGTTTGGCATGGTCCGGATTGACTTCCCAGTAACTGATATAGTCAAGATAAAGCCCATAGCCAGGCAGTGTTTGATTCACCATGTTTGAGCTGTCGAAAGCTGCGGCTGCCTTAGATAGTCTTAGAATATCTGCGAGTTTCAGATCCGTTTCAACAACCTCATTGATTTGAGGAATAAGCTTGGGCAGTTTAATAATGGTTGAGGGTTGCAAGACTGCTTTGGCCACTGCTTTCAAAACCTTCTGCTGACGCGCAGTTCTGCCGATGTCTGCGGAGCTGTCTCCCCTGAATCTGGCATACTGGAGCGCCTGAGTCCCATTCAGATGCTGCTCTCCAGCTTTCAGGTCAATCACGCCGTCAACTTCGTCTCCAGTCTCTTTGTACATATCCATTTCAACATCAAGTTCGATTCCACCCACTGTGTCGATAATACTTTTAAAACCATCAAAATTGGTTACGACATAACCGTCAAGCGGTATGCCCGTCAGTTCGGTAACCTCATCCATCAGCTCAGTAATTCGTCGATACATCACGACCGAATTAATTTTAACGTAAGAATTTGATCCGGGAAGGCTAACCCTGGTATCCCTGGGAATGGACAAAAGAGAAATCAATTTCGTATCAGGATCCACACTAGCAACAATAATCGTATCCGTATTATACGAAGTCTGTCCGGGCCTTTTGTCTGCACCGATTAACAGGAAGCTTATCCGTTTGTTAAGAGAGTCCGTACTTGAGTTTTCTGTACTGTCCCCTGTACCTGTACTTCCTTGATTTAAGAACAAGTAGCCAAAGGCAGCCGAACCTGCAATAATTCCTGCGAGCAAAACTGCAATGATCGTAAAGGCTTTCCTTGTTTTATTTATTTTCTTCCTCAAGTCTGTCCCACTCCATTTATCGTAGTCTTGCCAAAGGCATGGTTCCCCCGCCGATTAATACTTTTCCGGGTTCTCCCTTCGATACGCTGCCAATGATTTCGACAGGATGCACATTCCTGTTATGACATTCCGTAATTAGCATTTCAATTTTTTCTTTAGGCACTGCCAGAAGCAGGCCACCCGAAGTCTGAGCATCACCGAGAATCAGTTTCCAGTCCAGACTGCAGTCCACTTCCAGATAATCCTCAAGATAAATCAGGTTGGATAACGTTCCTCCGGGGATTGTTCCTTTTTCTAGACAGTCCCAGGCACAGCCCAAAACCGGAACATTCCCAGCAAAGATCTCAGCCTGCATACCACTGGCTTTCATCATTTCGTGAAGATGGCCTAATAGACCAAAGCCGGAAATATCCGTACAGGCATTTACTCCGATCCGAACTGCAATCTCCGACGTTTCTTTATTCAGCCGTGCCATGACCTCAATAGCTGCTTTCTCGTCAATTGCTCGGACAATCCCGTTTTTTATCCCAGTCGTGATAATCCCAAGTCCCAATGGTTTTGTCAGAACGAGCAAATCGTTTTCCCTAGCGCTGGAATTAGTCAGCACTCGGTCAGGATGAACAATGCCTGTTACGGATAGACCATACTTTGGTTCAGGGTCATCGATCGAATGTCCACCGATGATTAAGGCTCCGGCTTCTTCAACTTTGTCTTTTCCCCCTCTTAGTATCTCCATCAATATGCTTTTGTCAAGCTTATCAATCGGAAAAGAAACAAGATTAAGTGCAGTCAGCGGACGCGCACCCATGGCATAGACATCACTGAGGGCGTTGGCCGCGGCAATTTGCCCGAAAGAATATGGATCATCAACGATCGGAGTAAAAAAGTCAACTGTCTGAACAATTGCCTGATCGTCATTAAGACGGTAGACACTCGCATCATCTGACGTATCAAAGCCGACCAGAAGATCCGGGTTGGATGTTTGTTTTGGAAAGTGACACAAAACTTGTGCCAGGTCGCCAGGACCAATCTTGCACCCTCAGCCAGATTTGCTTGAGTACTGCGTCAGTCTTATTTTGTCGCCGGACATTGCTTTCCCTCCTTTCGTTTTTTTCTTTGTTGTCCACTTTGTTTTTCCCAAAAGCAATTATAGCACAACATGACCTGCAGACCTACCTAGAATTCCGTTTTCAACAAAGGTGTCCTATGCTTTGACGCATTCGACCCTAGGCACATCTTGTGCCGTCAGTATGCCCTGCTTGATGCTGGAACTGTAGAATGCAGACCTAATACGGGTTAACGATTAAGAATGTCATAATATTTGAGTAGCAATTTTTAATACGTATACTAGTAAAACATTCATAGGATAACCATACACATAGGATAACCATACAAGTAATTAGCTACATTCTGGCATTGTAGCATGTGGTACTTGTCTCTTGTTACTGATTCCACTGCCGAAGACGGTCTGTCATCACCTGATAATCCTCCGGCAGCAAGGTTCGGGGGTCAAAAAACACTGCATCTTTCACAATGCGTGCCAGAATAGGAACCTCTCCCTGCCGCAGAAACCTTTCGAGATCAACAACTGATCCCTGCTGAGGCTTTACCGCACATACGTAAGTTGGAAGCTCCGCCGTCGGAAAAGCCCCGCCTCCGACGCAGGATTCAGCGTCCATGACTTGTATTTCTAAACCGGGCAGGCTAGCAAGCATTATACTTAGCTTTAGCGCGTCTTTTCGAAGATCATCTTTTGTACGGGAAAGCATATTCCAGACAGGTATCTTACTGATTTCCCCTCTCTGATAGAAACGGAGCGTTCCAATCAAGGCAGCCAGAACCAGTTTATCGACCCTCAAAGCCCGGGTAAGCTGATTTTTTTTCAAGCGATCAATCAGTTCCTTTTTGCCGATAATAATTCCGGCTTGAGGGCCTCCCAAAAGTTTATCCCCGCTGAAAGAAACCAGTGAAGCTCCGCTTTTCAGCGTATCCTGCACCGTCGGCTCCTGCGGAAGACCATATTCCGATCCATCCAGGAAACTGCCGCTGCCGAGATCTACGACAACCGGAATCCCCGACTCTTTACCGAGCATCACAAGCTCATCAACTGGAACTTCATGCTGGAATCCCTGAATTCGATAATTACTGGTATGTACTTTCAGCAGCATCGCCGTCTCAGGACCGATCCCCTCTTGGTAATCCTTGAGCCAGGTCTTATTCGTTGCTCCGACTTCCACCAGTTTTGCCCCCCCTGCTTTGAGCACTTCAGGAATCCGAAAAGATCCGCCGACTTCAACCAGTTCTCCGCGGGAAACAATGACTTCTTTATGAAGGGCAAAAGTATTCATGATTAAAAGTACGGCGGCGGCATTGTTGTTCACAACAAGGGATGCTTCCGCCCCTGTCAGTTCTGTTAAAATTTTTTCTACATGGCTGTACCTCGAACCGCGATCACCGGTTTCAAGGTTAAGCTCAAGATTGCTGTAAACAACAGCCTGTTCCGCAACATAGGCAGCGGTTTCCGGAGCAAGAAGTGCGCGTCCGCAATTCGTATGCAGAATTACACCTGTAGCATTGATAACTCTCTTCATACTTCCGTAACCTCTCAATTCTGCCCGGATCTCCTTATACAACCATGCTCGGAAGAATGGTATGAATTCTTCAGGCTGACAGTATAAAAAATTCTGAGGCTTTATCGTTTTTCCACTATTCAATTCTTTACTATCGTGATTCAGATCATCCAAAAGAATCTTTCTGCCCTTTTCCAAGGCTTTCCTCACAGCCCAGGTAATTGCCGAAAGTTCATAGCCGCTACAGGCACCAGTTTTTACTAATTCGGCAATGACCTCATTTACTGGGGGAAGAAGACGCAGTTTGCTGTTTTTCAAAAAAACACCCCGAATTCTGCAATCTAAGACAAAATGTTCATTCTTACTCGCTTGGTTTTTTTCAGGATTTCGACAAGCCGGATCGTTTAATATTAATATAATAACATTTTAGCCCACTTAAATAAATCCAAGGGGGAAAGGCAATGGAGCCGTCCGAAACAAAAATATACAACTTCTGCATGTTACAAACAAAAAAAAGATCCAAATGCATTTTCTGCAATGGCGAGGACCAGCTTCTATTGTTTAAAAAGCAACCCGTCTGCCCAGATTGCCTGATCAGTATCCGCAAGCTCTATAAGGCAGGCCATTTCAATTCTACTGGCTAGTATCCAAAGCAAAAGGAGCTGTTAGCTCCTTTTCTTTTTCTCGAGGCGTTTTAAGATTCTTACGGCATCTTCCTCGATAATCATTTCACCGTGCTCTTTGAGAAAAGTATCCGTGGTCATGACAGATTCCCCAAATTCGTCCAATATCGCTTCAGCCAGTTTCTTTTTACGCGGGTTTCCAATATTGCTGATTGTCAGGTAATATTCGCTCTCATATTGGAACAATGCGGATTGAAGCTGGAGAATCCCCGGCAAGAGACGGACTGCGGAAATAACATCCTCGAATTCTTCAAACAAATATACCCATTGTTTTTCAGACGCAAATTTCGGAGAAGGGCGTGGATTCTTCTTCTTTTCTCCAAATGCGGTCTGAATAATATGGTTAATTTCCGCATCAATTTGTTCTTCCTGCTTAATTACCGTTATGACAAATTCATCTTCTGAAGCAACAGTAGCCTGGATCCAGAAAGGCTGATCTAAACTAAAGTCTACTTCATCTCTGGCTTTTGAAATCAATTCCCAAAAAAACTGCTCAGTTCTCGCGGAACGTTGAAACAAGTCAGCAAGAGATATATTGCGATCTGCGAGCTCGGTAAAGGAGATAAAAATGCGAACCGTATTGTCATTTACCTTAAGAATACGCATAAGTTCTACCTCTCCTTTCCATGGATCTGATTGATAAAAACACTATTTGTTAATTATATTATATCATGAGACGTCAATAACCAATTCCATTTAATGTCAAATATTAAGCTATGCTATTATATGAAGCCGTCAGCTTGTCGGGTTAATACGCTGCATTTAACTACCTGTTTTTTCTGGCGAAGATAAGTGACTTCCACTAAATCTTTCTTATGAAGTTTATGGAAAGCAGCCGCATCAATACTTAACGTGAGTATCTCTTCTCCGCTTCGTAAGCTTAGTGTATACTGCTCAGCTTCCGCAGAAAGGCTTTCGATGACCCCTTTCGACACTGCCGCATTGTTCAGCCAATCCTGATTGTAATCCATAAACATCAGGGAGTAAATAAAAACGATCAAGACTAGGAAGAGTGATCGGGTTGCAGCAAGAAATTTACTGAAATGATTCTTTTCGGCCAATGCCTCTCTAAATATAGAAAGGCATTTTGCCCCTAAAAAAATGCAGACAAGAAAAAGACCGCTCAAAGCCGGCCAACTAATTTTAAAAAGATATAAATAATAGTCGATATGCACTGCTAACCCTTTTTCACTATCTTTTCTTTATCAGTTCCGCATTCGGGACATTGTTTTGGACGACATCTTCCTTCAGAGACCTTTTTGCATATACTGCATTCCCACAAAGCCAATTCAGACGCCCTCCTTTTCTAGTTAATTATAATGAATTCAATTTAATATAAATCAATATCTGAAAAAAGTCAAGATAGCTCACCAAACCTCCAGTCACCAGTAAACAGGCAGGCGGAGCCAATCAGGCCAAAGCCTTTAAATCTTCCAGCTCATCGGTTTTAAAAATAAATGCCGGATCCAGCTGAACAATCAGTCTGTCCGGGAGATTGACAATTCCTCCGATAAATGAGGCAGCAACCAAAGGAGGCGCCTGAACAACATTCTCAAGTATCCTTACCTCAATGATCTCATCAACGGCAATGCCAACAACATTATCATTAATTTTCATAATGATTGCAAAACCAGCTTCATTCCGGGACGGAATCTCAAATTTGGCATGCAGATCAATCAGCGGAATTGCCTGACCTCTAATAATAATAAGGCCCTTGACATATTTTGTAGACTGGGGTACAGGATGAACTTCTGTCAACTGTGTTATTTCCTGCACGACCTCAATCGGGAGGCCATATTCTTCGCTACCCAGCAAAAAAATAACGGATTGGAAGCCCATAGTTATCACCTCTTACGTATGTTCTGCTTTTTCAGGAGCCAGTTACACCTTTCCTATTTCATTGACGGCTTTTTGTAAAATTTCATCATTGGTTTGGACCACTTTTTGATTCGCTGAATACGATCGCGTTACCTGAATCATTTTGACCATTTGCGCATTTAGATCGACGTTTGATTCCTCAATAAAACCCTGTTCAACCCTGATGTTTTTCGGTAGTATTTCCGTAGGTTGATTCTGGCTGTTATAAAGACTCGTAAGTCCGTCACGATCCAGATCTTCCGCAGGGATGTCCACAATTGTAAGTTTGTCTATGACCTGGCTGCTATCAGTACTGATAATTGTTCCATCCTGCAGAATGGTGAAATCGTCCGGCAAAGGGCCGATTGCTCCGTTTTGACCAAGAACAAGATTACCGCCTGCTGTTCTGAGCATGCCGGAAGGATCAACCTGAAAATGTCCGTTTCTGGTATAACGTTCCCCGTCAAGCGTTTCGACGACAAAAAAGCCGTCACCGTTAAGCGCCACATCAGTCATATTTCCGGTTTCCCGGATCAAACCGGGTTCTGTGCTGTATAAGACTTTCTCCGCATAGACACCCGTTCCCATGATTCCCAGCGGAACATTTTCCGAAGGCTTATCACTGGTCGTAGAAGGGGTAAGCCTGCTGACCAGTAGACGCGGAAAAGAAGTGACCCTTTCACTTTCTTCAAGATAGCCGGGATTGTTCATATTTTCAATATTCCGGTCTATCGCCTCACTCTGTTGGTTATTCATAATCATGCCTGAAGCTGCCGTATATAATCCTCTGAGCAAAAAATCACGCTCCTCCAACGAACCGTCTATTCTTGGATGGTTATTCCTGAATTGCCTGTTTCAGCATGGAGAGATGCATCGTTAACATCCTGGATAATGAATTGTATTGAAGGGTATTTTCTGCAAGCCTGGTCATTTCGAGGTCAATATCCACGTTATTTCCGTCATTACGGTAGGTGGTGCCCTCATCCTTGACTACGAAGCTGTCTGAAGTCAGCCCTGTCCCGGTAATCGGGATATGGCCAGGCTCTGTGCCGGATACTGCTGTTGCATTGTTCATGCTGTCCATCGTAGCTTGCAGGATTTTATCGAAACTGACATCTGACCTTTTAAAATCGGGCGTGTCATTATTGGCGATATTGTCGGCCAAGACACGCTGACGCAGTCCGAGTCCATCCAACCCGCTCTCAAGTAAATTAAAAATCGGACTATTTAGCCATCCAGCCATGCTTATCTCCTCATTGCAATGCTCTGAGCCGTCATCTCATCAAGGTCCTGCCTAATCCGAACATCGACCTGGTAGGCTCTCTGGACTTGTATGAGATCGGTCATCGCCGTTAAAAGATTTGTATTGGATTTTTCCAGCATTGCGCTCTTAATAACGCCATATCCGTCTTCTCCCGGGATCCCGGCCTTTGCCTGACCTGAAGCTCCTGTTGTAAAATACACGTTGCTGCCTGCTTGCTCCAATCCATCAGGATTCGTAAAGCGGAAAAGAGAAATCTTGCCCAAGATAACGGGGTTGCCCTGGTTTTCCTCTTTCCCGGCGGGGACAGCCTGATCCTTTTCTTCTGCCATTGTCCGCACGCCATAGATAGTACCGTCGCTGTCAACACTGATGTCCGTTACATTCTCCGAAACAGATATCTTCGGTTCAAGCAGCATTCCTTGGTTGTTAACCAGATTTCCTGCGGCATCGACACTGAAAGCCCCCGACCGTGTATAGCCAAGCTTTCCGTCCTCCGTTTTCACCTGGAAGAATCCATCTCCACAGATTGCAAGATCCAAAGGGTTCCCGGTACTCCCCAGGGACCCTTGTGTAAAGTCGATGCGGTTTCCGTCGTATTGATTAATGTGAATTACCGGATTTTGCGTCACAGGCATACCACCGTACTGCGCCATCGTATTGCTTCTATCCTGAACGTCGTAACATTCTTCAATAGACAACAGCTGCTCCTTGAAACCTGTCGTGCTGGCATTGGCTAGATTGCTGCCAATCATGTCGATACGATCCTGAAGCGTTTGTAAATATTCCGTTGACAACTTCATCGTTCGTAGTCTCCTTTACCTGCTTAAATAGTTCTCCGTTAACGCCAATTATCCTTCAATGCTTAGCTGCGTTTCAGGTTGATCAGTTCTTCAAGCAGGGTGTCAGAAACCGTAATAACTCTAGAGTTAGCCTGGAATCCGCGCTGGGTTACGATCATATCCGTAAACTCCTGGGAAAGGTCAACGTTGGACATTTCAAGGTATGATGTCATGATATCGCCCTTGTCGCCACTGCCCGCGACCCCGAATTCAGCGTCACCTGAGTTGTTGCTTTGTGTATAGAAGTTGTTCCCCTCATAATTCAGTCCGCCTTCATTGTTGAATGTAGCAAGGGCCAGCTTAAACATTTCACGGCTAACAGAATTGCCCGTTGCATCCGTGAAAACCCCGGTAACGACACCTTTGGAATCAATCCCATAGCTTTCCAGCGTATAGTCAGTACCACCGATCTGGTACGTCTCTCCCTGCTGGATAATGATATCGGACAACGTGGTCATATCATAATCAGTTGTCGAAGGAAAATGATCATTCGTATTATCAGCTAATGCATAATCTCCATTCAGATACCCTTGGACTTTTGCTCCTGTGTTCGTATCGACCAGCATACCGTTTTCATCAAGATCAAAATTGCCGGTTCGGGTAAAATAGGTGTTTGGCCCAATCTCAACAACAAACATTCCTTCTCCCTGGATCATCATATCTGTCGGTTTACCGGTATAGGAAGAGCTTCCCTGCGTCATAATCTTATCGACGGATCCAAGCACGCTGCCGAGACCGATTGTAATGCCATTGGTTCCCCCTATCGTTGCTGTTGAAGGATTGCCCGCAGTAACTAGGCTTGGAGCCGAAGCTCCCTGGGAAGCCTGCCCGAGCATCGTTGCGAAACTGGCTCTTTCTCTTTTATATCCGCTCGTGTTTACATTGGCAATATTGTTACCAATCACGTCCATAGCGGTCTGGTGATTTCTTAAACCTGTAATTGCAGAATATAGTGAACGCATCATAAGGCGTTTCCTCCATTTTAATATTTTTTTGCAAATTTGTTCTAACACAGACACATTTTTTAGCCATTTGCTTATGGTGTAGCTGCAGCAGACCCTTTAATCTCACTAATATCTTCCAGAGATAACTCAGTTTCCCCGACCACCAGAGCCAGCGAACCGTCTGCCCATTTCACCGAAGTGACGGTACCGCTCTGCGATGCCCCATCACTATCGGCCCAAGTGACTTCTTTGCCGATCATAGCCGCTCCCTGCGTCAGCAGGGACTGGCTATTCAACGTAACCATGCTTTCTTTCAGCTCATCCATCGCCGTTGCCATGTTTGAGAGCTGTTCAAGAGAACTGAATTGGGCAAGCTGAGCAACAAACTGGCTATTATCCATCGGAGACATTGGATCCTGGTTTTGCAGCTGAGCAACCAAAAGCTGAAGAAAGGCCTGCTTATCTAAAGACGTACTGTCGGTACTGTTGGTGCCGGTGCTTGTGCCTTTAGTCGCGGCTGTATCCGAAGTTGTACCGGTTACATTATAAACGCTTGTCATGGTTTCCTCCTCGTTTCAGACACTGACATTAATTCGATTACCCTGGTTATTTGTCGTCAGGTAAGACGTAAATACCGGTAAAATACTGCTTGCTTCTTCTTGAAGGGTTAAGGCTGTTTCCTGCTGACTGCGGTAGTCATTCCTGTCCTGCGAAGACTGCTGGTCATTCTGGCGGTAACCCATTTCAAGAGTTCCGCACGAAACACCGATCTGCGCCAGGCCGTTCCGTAAATCCTGCAGGTTGTTCTGAAGCAACGATCCCGTAGCCTGTTCAGAAGCATTGATGATTAGATGCAACTGCCCATTTTCCAGCTTCATGGATACATTCAGCTTTCCAAGGTCCTGCGGCTGCAACTGAATAGAGATCTCCTTAATCTCCTGAGAATTCAGATCCTGTTTATTCAGGATGCCCAAAACCTGGTCCCAAACCGCACCTGGATTGACCAATCCTGCTTTGACACTGCTTACGCCAGTTGCTGAGCTGGTAAGCACAACATCAGTCTTGTCTCCTGAAACCAGTATCTGGTTCGGATCTATTGAGCTGTCCATTGAATCGTTTTGAGAGTTGTTTCCCGAAGAAGATAAATTCTGCTTGTTTTTTGCAGAATCTTCCGCCGCTGCAACACCGCTCAAGGTGTTCTGAGTGGTTGTATTCTGAGTGGTTATATTCTGAGCTGTTGCGGTAGAATTGTCCGCTCTGTTCTTATCTTGAATCAGAGATAATTTGTCGGACAGCCAGTTGAGCAGCTTCGCATTCGTATCCGAAGGTTCTGTTGCTTGATAATTTTTGTCTTTTTGTGAAACAATTTTCCCAGAGAGTTCTTTTAAATATCCTAATATATCATCCAACTCCGCTGGATCGAGAGAATCGGCCGTCGAACCAGAAATCCCTTTAAGTCCGAAAGCCTGCAGGTAGTTCCCGAGGTGTAACCCTTCGCCATTGGTCATAGTCTTATCGGCTTGCCCTGCGCCTGAGGAAAGAACTTCTTGCAAGGCTTGTCCGAGCATCATCCAGGCAGCATCGTTTCCTTTCAGTGCTAAACCTGATACCAGGGAACTATTTTGATCTCCATTTGATCCGGAAGTGGCCTCCATGCCAGCCGGAAATAGGTTTTGAAGAATTTGCAAATAAGTGCTCAGTTCCGAAACAGTCCCGTCGGAAATGGTGACTTCTCCTGAATCGGAATCCGGACCAGCTTCCGCCAATTCTCCAAGAATTTGTTTATCAGCCTTATTGGAAGGATTCAATTTCTGCATAAAAAGCGCAAACAGAAGGTTGTTCTGGTCAATGCCCTTACCTTCTTTTCCTGCTGCAGAATCAGTTTTTGTTCCTTCAACATTAACAGGCGTCAAAACATTCGCTACATTCATCCTTTCACCTCCTGTGTACTGTTATTCAGTATATCGGCACATTTTGGCCTAAACTTTAGTCTCTGCCAAATAAAAAAACCATTTTGTCCTCCAAAATGGTTTAGAAAATATTCTTTTTCTGTCTTCCCAGATAGCCTCGTAATCGTAAGATGGCCTGAGAATGAATTTGTGAGATCCGGGATTCCGATAAATTCATCACCGCCGATATCTCTTTTAAAGTCAGTTCTTCCCGATAATATAAAGCGACCACCAGCTTCTCTTTCTCCGATAATTTCTCAATGGCTTCTGTCAAAATCTGTTTCTGTTCCTCTTTTTCGATCTGGCCAAACGAATCCTGCGAGCTCGGGTCAATAATCAGATCAAGAGGTGAACTGATGATATCCTCGTTATCGTTGGAATTGACATCTTCAAGCGACACGAGTGTCATATACTGTGCCTGCAGCAGGGTCGCATTCAATTCCTCAACGGAAATATCGAGGTGCCGGGCTGCTTCTTCCAGGGTTGGGCTGCGCCCGAGCTGGTTCTCCAGCCAGGCATAACCCTGCGCAACCTGCTTGACCTTCTGGCGCGCTGAATGCGGAACCCAATCCATCGTTCTTAATCCATCAATAATCGAACCCCTGATTCGTAACGTTGCATACGTTTCAAATTTTACGCCGCGAGAAGGATCAAATTTTTGAAGCGCATCCAGTAAGCCAAATACGCCGTACCCAAATAAATCCTCCTGATCAATATGCTCTGGCAGAGACATGGCTAGCCGGCCTGCAATCCTTTTCACGAGCGGCAAGAATTTTTCTAAATGCTCTTCTGTCCATACAGCTTGTTTGGGTGTATCATATTGTCCTTTATACATGCAGCATACACCTCCTTACTGATCATCACCCCAGCCCATTTTTCTGACAATCTCCGCTCTGGCTGCGGCATCCGGTAAATGATCCATGATCTGGTTGTTGATTTGGCCCGGAACCCGTTTTTTTAGTGACAGAAGGCTCTCTGCAGGCTGCCCCGTCTTATTCGGGGCATTTTCGTCCTGACTTTCCATATCCCCAAGGAAGATATCAATTTTGGAAGGTGGTCTTTCTTCTTTGACCGGAGGAGAGACCTTGTTCCATAACAGAATAAGCCCTTTGCCCAAGAGATAAATAAACAAAAAGGCCAGCGCGGTTCGTAGTATGATAGCAGGATAACGATAACCGTTGAATATGGAGAATACCAGAACGATTCCGGCACTGATAACCGACAGTCTAAATGCGTTTTTTTCTAGTTTTCTTTCTGGCTCTGCCATTAGATCACCTTTTCCCCATGGTTAATGGTCCTCACATGCAAATCGCCGGATTGAATGTCAAAAGTGATCGTTCGCCCGAAATTGCCGCCGACATCATGGACGAGCAGCGGAATCCCGGCCTTTTTTAATTCCTGTTCCACTGACTGGGCGTTGCGCTCTCCAATTTTCAAGAGTGGTGCCTTATTTCCAAACGAAAACATCTGAGCCCCACCGGCCATTTTAGCTTTGAGTCTCGATTTCATAACCCCAAGCTTAAACATTTCCTCGAGCATCATGGCCAGGCATGTATCGGCATACTTCATCGGATTGCCCTGAAGGCTCTCCAAAGAGTTAGGAAGCATGATATGGGCCATTCCCCCAATCTGGGATAACGAATCATAAACACATATCCCGATACACGAACCGAGGCCTGCCGTCATCAGCTTGTCAGGCGCCTTTTCCACTTTGTAATCAGCCATTCCTACAATGATCGTCTTGCTCATATACCAAATACTCCCAACAATTTGTCAAGAGAACCTTTACTAGGAATAAAGAAAAATTTCCCTTCCACTTCTTTAACCCCGGATAATTTCGTATCAATGATCAAAACATCGTCATCAACCATTCCTTCTTCCAGCAGGACGCTGTCAATAATCGCGCCGACCATGTCAATAGCTATAGCCGGAATTGACGGATGTAGCAGGACTCCGGAAAACTTGGACAATGCGATGATGAAGGAACTCACCAGAATATTTCCGACTTCCTGCAACGCCGACTGCGCCATTTCGTCACTGAAAATATCCGGACGTTCTGAAAGCGAAAGCAGTTTTTGGGCTATGACCCTGGCGCTTTCAATCGGGAGGACAAAAATAGCCTTTCCGGGTGCGTCCCCCTCGACTTTCAGATAAAGCGCCACCTGAACGGTATCGTATTCACCTAGCGCCTCGCTGAGTTTTTCGAGCGGGACAAGCCATACTTTCGGCACGGACATGTCTATTCTTGCCTGCAGCAGTTTAGAAAGCGATGTCGCCGCATGCCCGGAACCTATATTTCCAATTTCCTTTAAAGCTTCCAGCCTAATTGCAGATATCTCCATGTTCAAACCAGTCCTTTCTTACGCATCTCTCGTTGAAGCTCAAATACATAGGTAATGATTTTATCACGCGTTCTTTCAGAAATCTCATAAAATTCGACGGAAACAAGATACGTTTCTTTTTCATCTTCTTTGATGCAGCGTACCACTACTGCCGGAATCTGCATCGGACTATCCATAATCATGGGCTCAACAACGACAGGTGTCTTTTCAGGTATACATTCTCTAGCGTGGAAAAGCAAACCACCACCACTCAAATCATGCATAAATCCTTTCTGCTCTATCCCTAAACCGTTTTTCTCCACTATCCTGTATTGGAGAGGACTAACCACCTGGACCCTAACATATTTTCTTCTTTGAACTTTAGATATTTTCTCGGGAAATTCTATAATAAACGTTGGAATAGGAACAGAAAACCTTTTGATCAAGACAGTCGAGAAGGAATACGCCGACAGGTCGTCGACAAATACCACTTCCAGCCGCGTTCCTTCTCGGAGCGGAATAAACTGGCCGTCAGCGACCGGTACCCCGATGGTTATGATTTTCTGCCCAACCTCTTCTACCCTGGTCTTATATCTGCCCTGATATTCTCCTTCAGGGACAACAATTTGGACACTTAAGCCTTCATATACTTTGTCTTTATAAAGCATCTTCATCACTCCCCAAATAGCTCTGACCAGGCTAGTCACATCGTTTGATGTCTGACGCTATCTTCATCTCGTTATTTCAATTTCAGTAGAGAAGAAATAAATCCTCTGATTCCGCTGCTTTGAGTCGGAGGCTGCATATATACGCCTGCAACATTTCCGGCGATCCATTGTACGCAGCGATAGGCATAACTTTCAGGATTCGATAACCCGACCGGTTTCTGTTCCATCACGGAACGTCCGACTGATGGGTCGTCGTAAATCCATCCCAATAAACTGATGGGCATCCCCAGAAACTTCGTAACTGCATGCTCCAGTCTTTCATAGGCCTGCTTCGCTTCGGTCTCACTTTTGACCCGGTTCACAACAATGTTAAGATTCACTCTTCCGGTTGGACCTTTGATTGATTTAATCAGTCCATAAGCATCGGTCATGGAAGGCGGTTCCGGCGTCAAAACGAGAATGACATCGTCCGCAGCGCTGATAAAGTTCAGTACAGTATGTCCTAAGCCAGCTCCTGTATCAATCAGTAGGATATCTGCCATTTTTTCGAGGCGGCCAAGATTAACAAGAACATTTTTCAGCTGTCCCCTGTCCAAATTCGCGAGCTCTACCATTCCAGATGCTCCAGGCAATACTTTGATTCCTTTACCAATCGGGTAAAGAATATCTTCAATTCTTTTTTCACCAGTCAGCAGGTGTTTAATATTGTATTTCGGCGTGATCCCAAAAGCAACATCGACATTGGCCAGTCCCAGATCTCCGTCAAGAATAATCACCCTGTAATTGTATTCGGTCAGAGCAAGCGCCAGGTTCACCACAAAACTAGTCTTGCCCACACCACCTTTGCCACTGCTGACTGCAATGACCCGCATATTTCTTGGCATTGCAACTTCTCTTTCACTCGCCATCTGCCTGAGTATACTTGCTTGGTCATGCATATGGATTATCCTCCCCAAGAACGTACCGGGTTAGTTTCTCGGAAGTGGCTGCGTCAATATCATCCGGGACATTCTGTCCGTTTGTTAAATATGCAACAGGCAAATCGGTCTTTGCCAGAAGGTCAAGTATGGAACCGAGCGAAAAACTCTCATCCAGCTTTGTTAAGATCAGATGCGTGGATAACTTATTGAACCTTTGGTAAACTTTCATCTGGTCTGTCATGTTGGTTGTGACACTCATGACAAGCATTGTCAGGTCAGGTTTGGCCTTGTCCAGAAAAGCTTCCAGTTCGTCCATATGAAGGTCGTGCTGTGGACTGCGTCCGGCTGTGTCAATAAAAATAAGCTCTTTGTCGGCATGGATGTTAATCGCTTCTCTTAACCCTTCCGGCGTCATAACAACTTCAACTGGAACACCGATAATTTCTCCGAAAGTTCTGAGCTGTTCGACTGCTGCTACTCTGAATGTGTCGGCTGTTACCAGCGCCACCTTTCTTCTTTCAATGATGCTGAAACCTGCTGCAAGTTTCCCGATGGTTGTTGTTTTCCCGACTCCGGTTGGCCCTACCATTGCGACCACCAGTGTCCTGGATTTGCTTGGCCTAATAACCTCGGTATTTGAACATAATCTCTCGACTTGATTTTTCAACAGCTCAAATACTTTTGTATTGTTTTCCCACTGGTCTTCGGCAAGATCGTTTCTGATAGGTTCAAGCAGCTCAGCGGCAGTCTCTCTGCTGGCTCCTCTAACCGTCAGAAAATTGATCCAGTCGGAGTAGCGTTTGGATTCGGCACTGCTGCTTAAGTCCCCTTTGGTGATATGCCCCTTAATTTCTTTTAAAATATTGTGCATCTGTTTAATTTCGGACTGGGCATCATCGGGAATACTTTGTTCTCTCGTATTTTCATTCTCTTTTTCTCTGTAAGCTTCATAGGCCTTTTTTATCACATCCGTATTAACGACTTTGACAGGTTCATCCTCCGCTGACTTCATCAAGGTATGATTTTGCTGTCTTTCTTCAATCGCTGCGGTAATTTCCACTTTTGTACGCGCAAAAAAGCCTAAGAATCCACCTTCTTTAATCTGGCGGGTTTGCAGAATCACTGCCTCGGATCCAAGCTCCCGTTTGATCTTCCCCATTGTATCTGCCACATTGTCACCGACAAACCGTTTCACCCTCATTAATCCAACACCACCATTCCAAGAGCCTGAACCTCTATTCCCTGTACAAGTTCATTATAAGACAGGATGACCAGGTGAGGAAGTTGACGCTCTGTCATTCTTTTTAAACTTATCCTGACCATAGGAGCACACAACATTACAGGATTGTGTCCCTGCAGCATAATTTTTTCTACTTGTGCGCCTATCCTTTTTAAGAGCTTCTGTATGACATTCGGGTCAATATTCACATAACTGCCGAAGTCCGAGGGGCGAAGATTATCCAAAATCATCTGCTCAATCTTGGGCTCAAGTGTAATTACCGGCAATTTTTTTTGAGGATTCAGAAAGGGTTGTACGATCTGGCGGGCCAAACTCTGCCGGACATATTCGGTGAGTCTGTCCATATCTTTTGTCAGAGGAGCACAATCGGCAAGCGTTTCCAGGATCGTCACCAGATCTTTAACCGATACCCTTTCCCTCAGCAGGTTGCTGAGTACCTTCTGAACCTGCCCCAGACTGAGAAGGTCGGGGATAAGCTCTTCGACAACTGCCGGTGACTGTTCCTTGGTATGATCAATTAGTTTCTTCACATCCTGTCGGCTAATAATCTCATGGGCATGCGTTTTTAGAACTTCCGTTAAATGGGTTGCCAGTACAGTCGGTGCATCGACAACGGTATACCCAGAAAGTTCAGCCTGCTCTCTGACCGACGCGTTAATCCATTTGGCATCAAGACCGAAGGCTGGCTCTTTGGTTGGAATGCCCTGAATGGAATCATCTTCGATTCCCCCACTAAAGGCCAGGTAATGATCGGTCATCAATTCCCCGGAAGCAACCTCCGCACCTTTTAGTTTGATCGTATACTGATTCGGCTGTAGATTCATATTATCCCTGACCCTGATCACTGGAACGATAAATCCGAGTTCACCGGCCAGCTGCCTGCGGATCAGAATAATCCTGTCCAGAAGGTCCCCGCCCTGACCGGCGTCAACCAGAGGAATCAGCGCATAACCGATTTCCAGTTCCATATGATCAATTCCAAGTATATTCATAACATTTTCAGGCTTCTTAGTCTCGTCAATATCGCTTCTAACGGCCGCCTCCGACTCTTTCTTGGCTGCCTGAGCAGTGTTGCGCTGAAGGTAGTAGCCCATTCCGCCAGTAGCGGCGGCAAACATTAGCATGGGTACCTGGGGCATACCAAAAATGGCGAGAGCTACCAATACGCCGGAAGTAATATAGAGCGCCTTTGGCATCCTGAACAGCTGTTTGGCCAAATCCTGCCCAAGGTTACTGTCTGATGCGGCTCGGGTTACGACAAGGCCAGTAGCCGTTGAAATCAGCAACGCCGGGATCTGGGTTACCAGCCCATCTCCGATCGTCAACAGCGTATAGGTGTATAGAGCATCGGTAACCGCCATACCCTTGGTTACCATTCCGATAATAAAGCCGCCGATAATGTTAATTAGCAGGATTATGATTGCCGCAATGGCATCTCCTTTGACAAATTTGCTAGCGCCGTCCATCGCACCGTAAAAATCTGCTTCCTGTTGGATATTCAGTCTTCGAGTTCTGGCCTCCTGATCCGTGATGATCCCGGCGTTCAGGTCGGCATCAATGCTCATCTGCTTCCCGGGCATTGCATCCAAGGTAAAGCGGGCCCCGACTTCGGATACGCGTTCCGCGCCTTTGGTAATGACCAGAAACTGTACCACGACCAGGATACAGAACACAATAAAGCCAACAATCGGATTTCCCTGAATAACAAACTCTCCAAACTGCTGAATGACCTGCCCCGCCTCAGCCTCGAGTAAAATCAGTTTCGTCGTGGAAAGGTTCAAGGCCAGTCGAAATAGTGTCATGGTTAGCAGCAAGGAAGGCAGTACGGAAAACTCCAGTGGATCCTTTGTAAAGACAGCCAGCAGAAGAATCAGAACTGATCCTGTAATGTTTAAGGTAATAAGAAAATCAAGCCAACCTGCGGGCACGCCAATGACCATGACAACAATGATGCCGACGATGCTGATGGCTGCGATAATATCCGTATTTCTTGCTAATCTACCAGCGCGAGTTGTCGTGGCCATGATGCAGTATCCTCCTTTGCTTGATTCTGTGTTTTCAATAATGATCCTTGAATATATCTATTATACTATTGGCTAAAGAAAAATCGCTTTTCGGGTAGGTCTCCGTAATATATAGCCGCTTTCGGCCATTGCGTCCTCCTTGACGCAAAAGGCCGCGCTACGCACTCCATGCTCCACTGACGCTGGCTATATATTACGGAGACTTATCTCTGAAGCTATCTTTGTTTTGGGTATTTCTTCAAGAAGTTTACTGTTTGCATGTTCTCATAGCTTGGAATGGATCTGCAAGTACATAATTCCACAATGGCATACAAACCTGCGTGAATGAGCTTACGTTCAATTCGGGGCAAAAAAGCTAGACCCTAATAAGCATAAGATCAGTCTGCGTGCCACAGTTCCGCGGCGAGCGGAGCCTGGATGGCGGTAGCGCGGCCTTTTGCGTCAAGGAGGACGCAATGGCCGAAAGCGGAATTGTGGCATGCAGACTTGCCCCGGCATAATGGTACCGGCTCCCGCTACGCTGAATAGGATCGTCTCTTTTTGTTAAGACGGAAGACAAACGCGAGGACTTCGGCGACTGCCTTGTATAGTTCCTTTGGCACGGACTGCCCAAGCTCAACCTGGGAATAAAGCGTTCTAGCCAAAGGCTTGTTTTCCATAATCACAATGTTGTTTTCCTCGGCAACCGCCTTGATTCTTAAAGCTATTTCATTCTGCCCTTTGGCGACGACATAGGGAGCAGGATATTTGGCTGTATCATATTTTAGGGCGACTGCATAATGTGTCGGGTTCGTAATAACGACATCGGCCTGCTTGAGGTCCTCCATCATTCTACGCATGGCCATCATACGCTGGCGTTTCTTAATCTGGCTCTTGATAAGTGGATCTCCCTCAGTCTGTTTGTATTCTTCTTTGATTTCTTCCTGAGACATTCTGAGGTTTTTCTCATAGTCCCACCATTGATAAAGAAAATCAGCAAATGCAATAACCAGAAAGGCCAGGGCTATTTTCCAGGCCATTTCAAACAACAACCCACTTAGGAAAATGAGGGACTGACCAACTTCAGCTCCTTGCAGTGCCGGAAATACATCAATGTTTTTTCGAATAACATCGATAAGAAAATAACCAATTACCAGCACTTTGAACAAGGACTTAACCAAATTGACCAGAGCCTTTAGACCAAACATTCTTTTGACCCCTTCAACAGGACTCATTCTTGAGAATTTCGGGATCATAGGTTCGGTAATGAACACCGGCCCCGTCTGCAGAAAATTTACGGCGATGGCGATGACCAGTGCAACAGCAAATACCGGTGCCAGGATCAGCAGGCACTGCCATGAAACATCGATGACAACCTTCCAGAGGGACTGAATATTCCAGTCCACGGAAAGACTTGCTGTATACGTAAAAATGTTAGCTAACCTTTGGAACACATATGGCAGCCATATTTTCAGCAACCCGATAATTGCCAGAAGCATTACCGCCGAAGTCAGTTCCTGACTTTTAAGTATCTGGCCTTTTTTACGGGCGTCCTGCTTTTTCTTGGGAGTCGCCGGAAACCTTTTTTCAGCTATACACTCCACCCCCTGAACAGTTCAAAAATCCACTGCATCGTAATATCGAAGACTCTGGATACCGTATCTCCAAAGAAAGCAATCATTAAATACAACATGGCCAAGCCAAAAATGATTTTTACCGGAAATATCACGGAAAACATATTCAGCTGCGGTACGATCTTCGCTAAAAGGCCGACACCGACATCCGCTAGTAATATGGCACCAAAGACCGGCATCGCAATCTGGAGCGATAAACTCAAGACCTTCCCGGTAATTTCAATAAAAAATTCTGCGCCATAGTTCACCCCGGCAGGATTAATCGGCAGAAACTCATAACTTTTGGTCACAGCAGCAATGATATAGTAATGGGAGTTTGTGGCCAAAAGCAGCATCGTTGCAATCATCGCCAGAAAACTTCCCGTCATCGGACTTTGCATACCGTTGATCGGATCGATAACATTTCCGGTCATAAACCCGAGCTGAAAATCAATTAGCTGCCCAGCTCCCTGCATGACCATGGAAAGCAAGTTGATAATGAATCCTATCGTAAGGCCCAGAAGCGTCTCCTTCACCAGTATCCCAATCAAAGGGAGTAATGCATTCGGTATAACGGGATTTTGGGCTTGAATCAGCGGATATACTACAATGGACAGTCCCGCGGCGAGACCCAGTCTTATCATTGCCGGAACGCCTTTTGCGCCGAACACCGGAGCAAGCATGACCATTCCTGCCCAGCGGGAAAAAATAAGCATGAATAAAGTAAGATTCCACTGTAAGTAATCAGACAGGTTCAAGTTGCTTCCTCCATTGGGCTGCTTTTAATACCGGGCATATGTGGCAATCTCAGTAAAGAGCGTTGCCGTGTAAGTGGTCATGACATTGAGCATCCAGGGGCCCAAGATAAGCAGAATCACGGCAACTCCCAATAATTTCGGAATAAAGGACAGCGTTTGCTCCTGTATTTGCGTCATGGCCTGGAAAATACTCACAATAAGACCGATAAGCAGGCTTACCGCTAGGACCGGTCCACCAACAATGACTGCTATCGCTATTGCTTCTTTAGCCATAGCAAGAATTTGATTCTCAGACATTCCGTTTCACCTCTGGCAAATTTCTTGGAAATCCATTTAACTGAAACTTGAAACCAGAGACTTCACCACCAATGACCATCCGTCAACCAGAACAAACAGCAATATCTTGAACGGCAGGGAAATCATCATCGGAGGCAGCATCATCATCCCCATTGACATCAGCGTACTCGATACGACCATATCGATAATAATAAAAGGAATAAAAATCGCAAAACCCATCTGAAAAGCCGTCTTTAATTCACTAATGACAAAAGCCGGAATTAAAACATACGTCGGAATATCCCCATATGTTTTGGGCTGCTCAATTTTTGCCATATTCACAAACAACGCCAGATCTTTTTCTCTGGTTTGTTTAAACATAAACGTTCGTAACGGCTGTTGGGCTTTGTCCAGGGCTTCCTCCTTCGTTATCTGGCTTTGCAGGTAAGGTTGAAGCGCATTGGTATTGATTTGGTTGAATGTTGGCATCATGACAAAAAAAGTAAGAAATAAGGAAAGTCCGATAATGACTTGGGTAGGGGGCAACGTTTGTGTTCCCAGTGCATTACGGACAAAAGATAAAACGACAACAATCCGGGTGAAAGAAGTCATTAATACCAGAATAGCCGGTGCAAAGGAAAGGACAGTAACAAGTAAAAGGATCTGAACCGCTGAGCCGGTCTGCCCTACATCAAGTGTTATGTTCATTTTTTCTCCTCCTTGAGATAGTACTCAAGTTCAGCAGAGAACGGTTCATTCTTTTGCTTCCTTCTTAACCTCTTCCAGATGCCGGACATCCATCTGTCCATTTTTTCCTGCGGTTGTCGGGCAATTTCCTCAAGAATTTCAGCAGCAACATCAAGATCGTCAATCTCGGCCACCTTTGTGATATGATGATCCGTCCCGCCAAGTACCTGGATCTTACCGGCAATTTCGACCAGATACAGGGCCTGTTGACCGTTTAAGACCTGCCGGTCAAGGACTCTTACCCACGGCGACTGAATATTGCGCAATGAGAAGCGGTTCAGACGTTTCATCAGCCATAGGGCGACGACGAGAATAATCAGAAAGACGACAATCATCCCGATCAGACCAGCCCAGGAAAAAGGTTCCGTCACGGTTGTCGCTGATGCTGCAGCTTCTGAAGCACCCGGATAAGGCTGATTTTCATATCCGTTCATGGCTATTTCAGCGCCTTGGCAATCGCTTCGAGTACTCTTTCCGCCTGGAAAGGCTTGACAATAAAATCTTTTGCTCCAGACTGGATGGCTTCAATAACCATGGCCTGCTGACCCATTGCACTGCACATGATAACTTTGGCCTGCGGATCCTTGGTTCTAATCTCTTTCACAGCCTGAAGCCCATCCATTTCGGGCATTGTAATGTCCATTACCGTGATATCCGGTTTCAATTCCATATATTTGTCGACGCCAACCATCCCATTTTCTGCCTCACCGACAACCTGATATCCATTATTGGCCAGGATATCTTTAAGCATCATTCTCATAAAAGCAGCGTCATCAACAAGCAAAACTGTTTTCCCCACTACGCTTCCTCCTCGATCTAGTTTAATGTGTCAATTCTTTCATTTGGATTTACAATTTCTGTAATACGGATTCCAAAGGTCTCGTTGATTACGACAACTTCACACTTGGCGATAAGTTTGCCGTTGACAATCATATCGACCGGTTCGCCTGCCAGGCGGTCAAGTTCAACGACGGATCCGGGACCCAAATCCAGGATTTCCTTGATCGTTTTTATTGCTTTACCGAGCTCAACATTGACCTGGAGCGGAACATCATAAATCAGACCCAGATTGCTCGGCAGAGCTGCGAGTCCCCCCGAAGAAAGCGGTGCAAACTGCGCCGGTTGCACAAAGGTCGGCTGAACCTTCTGGGAAGGAAAATCCACAGGCGGCTGCCATATTGTCTCCATCGGTGAAGGAGGCGGAGCCTGAGGTTTCGGAATATGCGGCTCAAGCTGTACCGGCGCGGCCGGTGCAGTATACTGGGGCTGCGGTTCCGATACTGTTTCCTGAGCGGGTGCCGCGTACATTTGTCCCAGAAGCTTGTCGGCCATGCCTTTGGCAACTTCAAACGGGAGTACCTGAATCAGAACGCTGTCAATGATTCCTTCAATGATCATTCTAAAAGAAACTCTGATCAATGGTTCATCGGCATTCAGATTCTTGCTTAACTCATAAACCTCATCATCCTCCTCCGCTACGATGACACGGGGAGGCGTGATGTCCACAACCGAATTGAACATTGTGGACATAGATGTGGCTGCCGATCCCATCATTTGATTCATTGCCTCTGAGATACCGCTTAACTGGATATCGGATAGTTCATTTGTCGGGCTCTTGCCGGCCCCCCCCATCATCAGATCCACAATAATGGAACCGTCTTCGCGGGAAAGAACCAGCATATTGGATCCTTCAATCCCTTTTTTATATTTGACATCAATGAGAACATGCGGCACGGGATAATCTTCGAATATTTTCTGTGCTGTGGTCAGTTCGACTTTTGGAGCAGTTATCTCTACGCGCTTTCCGACAAGTTGAGATAAAGTTGTTGCGGCTGTCCCCATCGATATATTTGCAATTTCTCCCATGGCGTCTTTTTCCATATCGGTAAGCTGAATTGTCTGGCTGTTACGTGAAACAGGCTCGTCAACCTCTTGGGAACTGATATCCATTGAGCCGGACAGCAAGGCATCTATCTCCTCCTGCGAAAGCATTCCGTTACCCATCCTCATTCCCCCCTTTTTTAATGACATCCGTAATCTGCACTGCCATTCTGTTTCCAAATAAGCCAGGCATTCCTCTGAATTTGATGTATTCTCCGACGTAGACAGCAAGAGGATCCTTGATGCCTTGATTCAGAGGGATCACGTCCCCACGTTCCAAATTGATTAGATCCTGTACGGTGATCTGGGCTTTGCCGATAACGGCTTTCATCGGTACTCTAGCCCATTCAATCTTTTGGCGGATCAACTCCCTTTCCTCAGGGGATATGACCTTCCCTCCGGAAGAGAACAGCAGAAGATTATTCAATTTTTCCAAAATCGGTTTCATAACAATATAAGGAAGACAAACATTAATCATCCCCGACTGCTCTTCAATCTTCACCTCCATGGTCACGACAACCACCATTTCATTTGGCGCAACAATCTGGGTAAATTGGGAATTTGTCTCCACATTAACCAACTGAGGATTCCCTTCAAAAATTTCAGCCCAGGCTTCCCCCATTAATTGGACAATCTTGCTTAGCCGGCTGATAATGATTTTTCGCTCAATTTCCGTCAGATCACGATTTTTGGCCGGTTCCATACCATGGCCGCCTAGCAGTCGGTCTACCAGAATAAAGGCCAGTGAAGGACTGAGTTCGAGCAGCCCGTTCCCTTCCAGCGGCGGCATGCTGAAAATTCCAAGGATGGTCGGATAGGGCAGAGAACGAATAAATTCGTCATAAGTCACCTGCTCGGTAGACAGCACTTTGGCATCTACGGCAGTATGCATGTTTCCTGCCAGAAAAGTCGCTAATGAACGGCAAAAATTTTCATGAATATTCAGCAAGGAGTTCAACTGTCCTTTGGAAAACTTGTTGGGCCTTTTAAAATCATAAACTTTGATTTTATGAGGGCTGGACATTTTTATGGTTTCTTCATCAACTGAACCGTCTGACAATGCATTTAGCAAAGCATCAATTTCCGCTTGGGATAATACTTCACCCATCCAATCCCCCCTCCTTTAATCCGTTTGAGATTTGTTAATCATACATGAAATCTTTGAACAATACTTCTTTGACCTGGTCACCGCAGACGTTATTCAGCTCGGTCAGCAGCTCCTCTTTGAGTTTTTCACGTCCTGCATTTGTCCGGACATCGTCAATTCCTTTTGATCCAATCACGGAAATGATACGGTCTCTCAAGAATATTTCTTTTGCTGTAATCTTCTCTTGGGATTTCTTGTTCACGCCTTCCAGTACAATATTCGTCTTTATCATTCCACCTCCGTCGAGGTTGATCATAAATTCGTCTTTCATTTCAATCAGTGGTCCAACTTCCTCCGTAACTTTTTCGACCTGAGCGGCGCCTGAACCGGAACCCGGGAAGATTTTATCTTTAACAATCGTGCCGCCTACGCCAAGCCCTGCTCCGATAACAATAAAGATAAGGGGTACGATAATTTTTTTAATTTTCATTACTGCGGGTTCCTCCTCTGAATTCTGGATGGCAGCGTCTTCGAAATTCTGCAATCCTTTCTATGAGCTCATCAATGGATTCTTTGACGACGTACTTCTTTTCAGTGGTCAGTGTAATAACCGTGTCGGGGGTAGCCTCCGCCGTCTCAATCAAGTCTGGGTTTATTGTAAATTCTTTGTTGTTCAGTCTTGTCAAATAAATCACATCAATCCTCCTGTCATTTCCAGCCTCTAAGGTTCTGGGCAATCTCATCAATTTCAGATTGTTCTTTTTTTAATTGTGCTATATAAAAAAGTCTTATTTTTTTCTCTTTAAGCCTTTTGTATTTTTCTGTTTTAATTCGGCACTCCAGCAGCTTTTCCCTTTGTTTTTCGACTCGAATATTTTGTTCTTCGACTTCTTTTTCTCGCTTCAGCAAAATATTTTTTTGATCATAACAGTATCTTTGCCATAAGTTCAGTATCTGTGGCTCTTCAAGACAGGCTATTTTTTGTTTCTCGTAGGCCTCGTTCAGAAGCTGCTTCTGGAGATCCCTTTGTTCAGTCAAGTGGTGCAGCGTTCTGAGCGCCTGCGCCAACAACCCCTGCTCAATATCCATTTCCTGCTTGGCCAGTCGCAGAGAAGCCTCTAAACGAAATTTGAATGGCATCACTTATCCTTATCGCTCTCTTCAAAAATATCTTTCATAAAGCTCAACATTTCATCAAAACAGCATTTTTCATCCGTATTCTGACAGACGAAAGCGCGTATCTTTTCATGATGCTTGATAGCCTGGTCGATCCGGTTGCTGCTTCCCTCCACATAAGCACCGATGTCAATCAAGTCCTTGGCTTCATGGTAGACTGCAAGATGCTCCCGAATTTTCCCGGCGAGTTCCCTGACCTGCGGATCCGCAACATCGCTCATTAAGCGGCTGATGGATTGCAGGATATCGATAGATGGATAGTGGTTTTTCGCCGCCAGTTCCCTCGTCAAAACAATATGGCCGTCCAGTATTCCCCTTACGGCATCCGCAATAGGTTCATTATGGTCATCACCGTCAACAAGGACGGTATAGATCCCTGTAATACTGCCTTTTTCAGATAAACCGACCCTTTCTAACAATTTTGGCAGCATGGCAAATACCGACGGAGGATATCCTCTGGTTGCCGGAGGTTCTCCGATCGTTAAGCCTATCTCCCGCTGGGCCATTGCAAAACGGGTCACGGAGTCCATCATGAACAATACATTTTTACCTTTGTCGCGGAAATATTCGGCGACCGCAGTTGCCGTGGCTGAATGTCAAAGTCGGTCCTGAATTGTCGGCTTCAGCCCTAGCCTTTGCCAGGATATCGGAAACCTCTGGCCCCCAGTCTTCCTCTGCAACCGGGGCCGTTTCAGTCACATACTGCTCTATGAGCGTATAATCCTCACTAACGGACAGCACAGCCAAGGCAGAGGAAGCATCATATACATTGGTCCTATTTCGATATATCTCCGGATCAGGTGATTCTAGAATCCGCGGAGAAGTAATTTCAATAATCTTGCTCTTCAAAACTGAGGTTTTAGTAGATAATTTCATCTGCACCACCTCTGGAGATTACAATCGCTCCAGCTTCCTCCAGCTTACGAATAACTTTGACAATCTTCTGCTGGGCCTCTTCAACTTCACGCAGCCGAACGGGGCCCATAAACTGCATATCTTCCTTCAGCATACCTGCAGCTCTGCTGGACATATTCGTGAGAATCTTCTGTGTGACGTCTTCATTGGAACCTTTCAGTGCCAAGGCAAGATCCTTGGTTTCGACTTCTCGCAGTACCAGCTGAACAGAACGATCGTCAAGCAGGATGACATCATCAAACACGAACATCTGGCGCTTAATCTGTTCGGCGAGATCCGGATCATCCATTTCTAGAACATCCATGACGGCTTTCAACGTACCGGGATCTGTCCGGTTAAGCATATCAACAACGGACTGCATCCCCCCTGATGAAGTATAATCGGTCGGGGCAAGATTAGAGATTTTGTTTTCAAGCACCTTCTCTATTTCTTTCAGCACTTCCGGACTTGTTCTTCCCATCAGGGCAATCCTTTTTGTGACCTCCGCCTGCAGGTCCTGCGGCAGACTCGCTAAAATCGTAGCCGCTTTGTCCGGTGGAAGGTGTGTCATAATTAAAGAAATCGTTTGCGGATGCTCACCTTGGATAAAAGAAAACAGCTGTTTGGCGTCCGTACGACGGACAATGTCAAACGGACGCATCTTCAAAGAAGAGGACAGGCGTCCGATAATATCAAACGCTCTTTGCTGTCCCAAAGCCCTTTCTAATACATCCCTGGCATATTCGATGCCGCCCTGCGCAATGTAATTGCTGGCCAGACACATTTTATGAAATTCATCAACGACCGAGTCTCTCTGTTCCTCAGACACCTTGCGCATATTGGACATTTCCAGCGTAAGCTGCTCGATCTCCGGCTCAGAAAGAAATTTAATGATCTCCGAAGATCTTTCCGGACCCAAGGTAATTAGTAGTACTGCTGCTTTTTGTAATCCCGTAAAAATTCCGCTGCTCATCCTTATTGCTCCTCAGTCAGCCAGGTTTTGACTAATCTTGCCACATCATCCGGATTTTCCATCGTATATTTTTCAACTTCTTGACGGATCTTCTCTTTTTCAATTTCTTCCGTAGTTTTGGCTCTCTTCCGTGCCAGTTTTAAGTCGGCCTGACGTTCAGCCTCAATCTGTGAGGCCAAGATCTGTTCAGCCTCCTGCAGTGTAACAAATTTGGATCCATCTGCCATATCCATCGATTCGATCGCCAATTCTTTCTTTTTCGATCTGGACCTTAAGATTGCAATCAGAAGAATAATCGCCAGCAATACGCCTCCACCAATCTCCGCATACAGTAGAATTTGGGCCTTGCGGGCAGCTTCTTCTATCGCCGCCTGCTTCTCAAGCGCCGTCGTCTTTTCAAAAGGCAGTCTGGCCGCCTCAATCACATCACCACGATCCTGATTATAACCAACAGCGGAAGAAACAATATTCTTGATGTTATCAAGCTGTTCATCTGTTACACTATCCGAATCGGCCAGGACAGACACAGTCAATCTTTTGATCTGTCCGGGACTTACGATCGTTTCTTCCTGGGTCACACTTGGCTGAAAATTCTCTGTCAGACTGTTTTTTTCTGAAGTTGAAGTCGTACCGCTTTGGCCGGTAACCGGATATCCAGGCACATTAGTCTCCGTACCAGCAACACCCCCATTAGCAGAAGTACTACTGCTTTTCTCCGATACTTCCTGCCGGCTGGTAACAGCCCCGTCTTCACTTTTCTGACTGGTAATCTTCTTTTGATCGAAGTCGAGAGTTGCGTTAGCCCTGACAATGGTATTACCCGCCCCAAACACTTTATCCAGCATCGTTTGCACAGAACTTTGGATATCGTTTTCATACGTTTGCTGAACTTGAAGCTGGGTCGCGGATAATTTCTGCGGCGAAGTGCTGCTTCCGAGAATATCGGATAAGACATTGCCGTTCGTATCGACAATTGTCACTTTATCAATGCTGAGCCCTTCGACCGAATAGGATAAAAGGTTCGCGATTGCCCTTACCTGATCTTCCGACATCTCCTTTCCGTACTTTCGTTTGATCGTTACAGCAGCGGTTGTAGCTTCCTGCTGCTCGGAAAACAGGGCGTTTTCAGGCATAACAATATGAACCCTTGCATATTCCACACCGTCAAGCGTTCCGATTGTTTGTTCCAGTTCGGTCTGCAATCCCAATATATACCTCAGTTTACGGTCTTCGTCAGTTTCACCGATTCTCATCTCATTCAAATAATCAAAACTGAAGGTGCTTTCACTGGGAAGGCCTTGATTGGCCAACTGCAGCCGAACTTCTGCAACATTCTTATGAGGAACCTCGATAGTTGAACCCCCATCCGCCAATTGATATTGAACATCTAATCCTTTCAGCGCCTCCGTGATCGCTCCGGCTTCCTCGGTTTTTAAATCGGAAAACAGAACGGTATACTCCGGACGGCTTGCCCAAAAGATAAGTGTAATCAAAGCAGTTGCAACAATAACCGGTGCGGCGACTAGAATAATCTTTTGCGGGCCGGTCAGTTTTTTCCAAAAATTACGTACAGCATCTAGTATTTCCGTTAAGGAAAAATTCAACTACCTTTCCCCCCAGATTAGATTTGCATCTGCATGATTTGATTATAAGCATCAACAACTTTATTGCGCACAGTAACCGCCAGCCCTAAAGCCAGGCTGGCTTTTTCCATGGCAATGACCGGTGTATGAAAGTCATCAACTTGACCCGTAGCCAAATCTGCCGCAGCCTGTTCAGCTTCAGACTGCACATTCTCAAGCTTATCAAGCGCTTCACTCAGGAAAGAAGAAAAATCAGCGGAACCATTGGCATTGTTCGTTTTGGAAGCTTCAGAGTTTATTTTATTATCCAATGGGGAAAGCGGAACAATCATCGTCAGAGGCTCAATCGCATTACTCATTTTTTACCCCTTTCCAATCCCGAGGGCTGTGGAAGCCATGGCTTTACTCGCATTAAGGGCGGTTACATTCGCTTCATAAGACCTGTTAGCTGAAATCATATCAACCATTTCCTCTACGAGGGTCACATTTGGATAGCGTACATATCCGACTGGGATTCCATCTTCGGCTGTTTGGGCCGCATCCGGATTATCCGGATCGTATTCCAGTCTGAATTCATTATCATCCTGAATAACAGCAGTGACCTGAACCCCTTCACTTCTTAACTTGGTACGGGTATCCTTAAATACATCTGCAAAATCCGTTTCAGATGGACGAGAAGAAAAGACGGCAACTTCGCGCTGATAAGGAATGGGGTTACCGGCCACAGTTGTTTGTCCTGTGTTGGTTGTATTGATATTGGCAATATTATTGGATATCAGGTCAAGCCTAAGTTTTTGGGCAGTAAGACCCGAGGCGCTGATATTCATACCGGTAAACAGACCCATATTATTACTACCTCCTTTTCACACACTCTAAAATTGTGCTCCCGATATCGGAAAGCATTTCGATTCTATCGGCTAGTTTCGCTTCAATAATGGAGCGGGGCATGCCGTAGATGATGCAGGTCTTTTCAGATTCGGCAATTGCATAAGCCCCTTTGGCCTTCAAGGCTTTCATGCCTGCCAGACCATCATTCCCCATTCCTGTCATCACGACACCCAGCACACCGGCTCCGACCTCTTTCGCCAGAGACAGAAACATTACATCAACAGAGGGCTTGTAAAGTGTGGCAATCGGTGATTCCGTAGTGACATTCGCGGTAAGTCCACTGCTGTTTCTTGCCACCTGAAACTGTTTCCCGGCCTGTCCGATATAAATGGTACCTGCTTTAAGCAGCTCACCGTGTTCGACTTCCTTCACTGTGGCCTCACAGATGCTGTTCAGCCTGGAAGCCAGGGGAGCCGTAAATCCAGCCGGCATATGCTGGGCGACGATTACGGGAACCGGAAAATTTTTGGGCAGTTTGCTCAGAACATTCTGCAGGGCACTTGGTCCGCCCGTCGAAGTACCAATCGCAACAATTTCTATTTTGCAGCCAATTGGCTGTATTTGCTGTTTGACAAGCGGTGGCGCAGATCCCAAGTTTTTTTTGTTCAAACGAGTAGTATCTACCCCGGCGACACTCTTTATTTTCAGAACAATCTCTTCAGCCAGGGCTGAGAGATCATTTCCCTCTTTGCCAGAGGGTTTGGCAACAACATCAACAGCGCCAAGGTCAAAAGCTTTCATCGTCATCTTAGTGCCGTCAGTTGTTACAGAACTTAACACAATGACCGGCATCGGCTGCCAGCGCATAATTTCTTCCAAGGCTTCTAAGCCGTTCATCACCGGCATCTCGACATCCATGGTTACAACATCCGGTTTCAGGTCCTGAAGCTTTAATATTCCTTCTTTTCCGTCCTGTGCAGTAGCTATTACTTGAATAGCCGGATCACTGCTTAGAATTTTTTTCAGCGACATCCTGATGAAAGGTGAATCATCGACAATCAGGACCTTAATCGGCTTAAGCAATTTGTTCATTCATGCTATCTCCACCCATAAGTTGATCCAGCTTCAGGAGGATGAGCAGTCTTTCACCTATCTTGCCAACTCCACGGATGTAATTTGAATCCATACCAAGTGCAATCGGCGGGGGTGGTTCTATCGCTTCGCTGTCCAACCACAGCACTTCTGTTACACTGTCAACCATAATGCCAAACACCCTATTGTCGATTTGCAGAACAACGATCCTGCTTAAATCGGTTTCTTCCCCAGGTGGCATACCGAAGCGGGACCTGAGATTAACAATCGGAATGACATTCCCGCGCAGGTTGATGACACCCTCAATATAGCTCCGGGCCTTCGGTACCCTGGTGACAGGAGGAATCCGGATAATTTCTTGGACTTTCATAATATCGACTCCAAATTCTTCCGAACCTAACGAAAAAGTAACCATTTGTTCTTCAGCCATGATTTAGTCCCACCTTTCTTAGCGCTTGATCAAAATATCCTGAAGAAGTGATCCAATGTCCAAAATTAATGTTACTTTGCCATCTCCCAGAATCGTTGCCCCTGCAATGCCCGGTAAACCGTTCAGATAATCCCCTAAAGACTTGATAACAACCTCCTGCTGGCCTTGTAGCTCGTCAACGATAATTCCTACAGTTTTCTCTCCCAAACCAACCACAACGACATAAACTTCCTCATTTATGGTTTCACTTTCGGGCAAATCAAATTTCTGTTTCAACGAAATCAACGGCAAGGTATTCCCTCTGAGTTGAACCATCGGTAAGCTTCCGACGGTCTTGATATCAGGCTTGTTGACAAGCAACGTCTCAACAACAGAAGACAACGGCACTGCATAAGTCTCTTTGCCTACTTCAACGAGCAGCGCCTGAATAATTGCCAGCGTCAGCGGCAGCCGGATGATCATCGACGTTCCAACACCTTTACTTGTCTTGATATCAATGATGCCGCCCAAATTAGTTATGGCCTTTTTTACAACGTCCATGCCAACCCCGCGCCCGGAAATATCCGTCACTTGATCGGCGGTACTGAATCCAGGCTGAAAAATGAGATTGGCTATATCGCTCTCGGATAGGCCCTCCCTTCCACTGACAAGGCCCTTTTCCGAAGCTTTTTTGTAAATCTTTTCAATGTTAAGTCCGGAACCGTCGTCCGAAACGATAATCGCAATATGGTTTCCTTCATGATAGGCATCGAGCGTAATTGTTCCTACTTCAGGTTTCCCGACTGCAAGTCTTTCTTCCGGTGCTTCTATGCCGTGGTCGACTGAGTTGCGGATAATATGCGTCAACGGGTCACCGATCATTTCGATGACGGTCTTGTCCAGTTCTGTTTCTTCACCGTGAATAACAAGTTCAATCCTTTTACCGGTCTTCCGGCATAAATCCCGAACGAGACGCGGATAACGACTGAATACCGTTCCAATCGGCACCATACGAAGCTTCATGACACTTTCCTGAAGATCATTCATCAGACGCCCGAGGTAGACGTTTGCCTCATTAAGGCTTACAACAAGTGGATCAGTCTGGTTTTCCGTCTGCAGGTCCTGGCCGATTTTTACCAGTCTGGTTCTGGTAATGACCATTTCTCCGACAAGATTAATCAGATTATCCATTCTGGCTGTGTCCACACGGATCGTATGCACCTGATTGACATCTTTCCGGGGCTGTTCATTCGTGTTCTGCTGAACTGGCTGATTCGCTTGTTTAGAACGGCTTATTTGAACGGATTCTTCAATGCTCTTCTCTGTACTGACAGGATTTTCCTCTTCTGACTGAACGGTTAAGCCAATCTCCGGAGCATCTGACTCCGGCAATGTGTAATTCGTGACTAGGGCGTCGTAAATTTCGGATACTTCAAGGATGTCAGCCCGAATGTCTTTCTGCAATTCATTGGTCACAAACAAAATATTGAACTCCAGCGCTTCACAAACTTCAAGCTCATCAATCGAGGGGATAATCTTCACGACATTGCCGAGCAGCTCCAGCCTTTGAATAACCATAACCGCCCTTACTGCCTTCATCATGGTATTCGGTTCAAGTACCACATTAAGCCAATATACAGACTTGCTTACAAATGCTGCTTCGCTGACTGTCTCAGTTTCCTCCGGTGACAAGGCAAAGTTAATCCCGGGCTTTTCTTCCTGTTCTTCCATCTGATTTTTTTCGGCAAACGGCTTGCTTTTTTGCACCAGAGCTCCGGTCTCGGTGATCGTCTTCATCTGAGAGGTCAGATCACCATAATCGACCGAAATATCCAAACGCCGCTCGACCTGAGCCAACATCATTTTTACTTTATCGGTTACCGCCAGCAGCACATCGATAATCTCGTTGGTAACCAGCATCTTTCCCTGTCTCAGTTTATCGAGCAGGTCTTCTGCGGCGTGCGTCAATTTAACAATCGGGGTAAATCCCATGGTTCCTGAGGCGCCCTTTAAGCTATGCGCACTTCTGAAAAGATCATTAACCAGCGAAATATTTTCGCCGTCTCTTTCCAACTGCAAAAGACCAGAGCCAAGCTTCTCGACCTGCTCCTGTGAATCAAGCAAATAGAAATCTAGAAAGTCATCGAGGTCTATTCCCATACTCTTCTCACCTTGGCTCAATTTTCTCCCCCCTTTGTCATCATCATTGTTCCGACAAGTTCTTCATATAATTGTTTAAACAAACCAAAAATTTTATAATTAACCCAAATTACAAAGTTCGCCGTTTCTTGTTAAAATCCTCCAAATAGTCTAGATTATATGCAATTTTTCTGCAGCATTGTCGAAATTTATAGTTTGTTTTATTTTAAGATCTAAACATTAATAGCTCACAAACATCAGTTTCCTTTAAAAAAAAATCCCTTGTTCAGGATTTTCTTTTTGGACTATTTTATTGGAAAACTATTTCGATTTGTCAATAAACCTTGGTTCACGAGACACTGGACTGCCATAGGCAAATCTCATCTTTTTTACCCCTCTAACACGGGCAAGCTCTATTTTTACAGATTCTAATTCTGTTTGGATCTTGGGTATGATTTGCTGATCCATCTCCCGGATCTTATCCAGGGCGATTCCCAACGCGTCATGACTCTCGCAGAATTGGCGATATTCAGTAGCGCTCAGATAGGGCTCCAGCAACTCATTGCGGAATTGCAAAACGCCGATGGCCTGACAAAGCTCATCTTTCAGCTGTGATGTCTTATCAATATTCAATTTGAAGCTGGCAAACGTCTGAGCCCTGGTTTCCGAAAACTTCTGAAGCAGTGCGTCAAATATTTCTTCCTGTTCGGTAAGCGCAAGGGCGTCCGCTGTTTCCGGATGGAACAAAACCTTCTTGTCTTGCTTGCTTGTCTGGTAATCATCCAACATTTTGTTGTATTCCGCTAAAACCGCCAGGTGCTGCTCGCACTGGGGAAGGAGACGCTGATAGATTTCCAGTAAGACATTGATCGTTTTTTTCGGCATTATTTTGCCCCCAAACGGCTGATCCTGGCTGCTTCGATCCAGACATTCCTGAATGCTTCGAGAAAATCAAGCACCGGCCGTAGAAAGCTTGGATCCTTTTTGACATTTGCCTTGATCGTTTCCATGTAATAGAACCGATAGAGCTCACGCAGATTTTGCGCAATTTCACCGCCATTCTCCATATCCAGAGTCCTGTCCAACTCGGTGATAATATCCTGAACCCGCAGAAGATTGTTATGAATCTCTTCCAGCTTTTTTTCCTCAAAGGCTTTTTCGGTCTGATGCAAAAGCAAAATTGCCTTCGAATAAAGCATTATTATAAGCTTTTCGGGGGAGGAAGTCTCGACTGACGCCTGCTTGTACGCAGTCTGAGAATTTTGGTAGGCATTTTGTTGTAATGCTGTATTCATCGCCCAGCCTCCTGACATAAATTAACCTGTATAAGTTAAGCTGCATATATTGGTCGTACCTTGGTTCACAACAATTTTAGCTATCCGAATCGGAGTTTGAACTGGAAGTACTCATCGAACTAAGCAGCGAGGTCATATAGGTACTCTCCGAACTCAACGCTGAAAGCTGTGATTCCAGCTTTGAATATTGGTTCGTAATCCTCTCCGTATAGGCATCAATTTTTTCCTGAAAATCTTTCATTCTGCTTTTCAGGTCACTAATCTGACTGGAATAGCCATCTTCTGTCTGGTCAAGAGACCCGCCATACTTCACCATCGGATTCAGATACTCTTCCAGAATGTTAGCCAGACCCTGGGCCTGCGTTGTTTCCGTTGTTTCTGTGACCGGAGTCACCCCGCCGGCTACCGCGCCAAATAAATTGGCAACACCGTTCGGGTCCTCTTTCAGCGCTTCTGCAAAGGCATCTGTATCAAACTCCAGCAAAGCACTTTTGCCGAAATCATCAGAGGAGGTTTCAATACCGACGTCCGACAGGAGAGTGAAGGTACCGCCCATGCTTCCCATTGAATCAGCAAGGAGAGTTCTGAGCCTGGTTTGAATACTCTGAACCGTCGGATCTCCAAATAAGACACCCTTCGTGTTAGTCTCTTCATTATAGGCCAAATCCGTTTCTATTAACGTTTGCAGGGAATTATACTGGTCCACAAATGCCTGAACAGCATCCTGAGCATCTGTATAATCCGCCGCAACCGTTACATTGACCGTAGTTCCGACAGCTTCTTTATTCAGGTTCAGAGTAAGCCCGTCGATCGCTGTGGTAACAGTATTCGACGAACTGATGATATCCGTGATCCCGTTAATGGTCAGCTGTGCATCCTGAGCCTGCTGAACTACATTCAGCGTTCCGGTAGCAGCCGGTTTGACCCCTAGAAAGTCAAGCACGGTTCCCGAAGTATCCGCAAAATCAGCAGCATATTCTGTTCCGGTTTTGGACGATACCAGTGCGAGCTGATAGCCTCCGTTGACTTTGATGACCGAAGCGTTCACGCCTGCCCCGGCATTATTGATGGAAGTGGCAATATCCTGAAGACTTGCGCCGTCCGCTACTGAGATATCCGCCGTTGTGCTCCCGACACTGATTTGAAATGTCCCCGCCGTAAGTCCGGCAAGCGATGTAGAGGCGCTTGCGACACTCTGGACAGCACTAGCAGCCGTCTGTGCTTTGGCCAGCTGGATCACTTCAACCGCATAAACGCCCTTCAGCGTCGAAGAGCCACTGGAAGCTGTCAGGATGGTTTCATTGCTCGATACTGCAGAAGTCCCTGTCCAAGTTGAAGACTTTTTCAAATCGGCCAGGGTATTTTCCAGCGCCGACAACCGTGTATTGATATCCTGCCAAGCATATTTTTCTTCCTGAAGACTGCTCAGGCTGTTTTGCATCGTTGTCAGCGGCTTGCTGTAATTACTGATTAATGCTTCGGTAATTCCGCTGAAATCATATCCGGATATTCCAGAAAGTGATAAACTCGAAGTCATGATCGGTATCCCCTTTCCTAGGCCCTTTCATCCACGATCAGACCTACCGAATCCTGAACGGATTCAAGCATTTCGACAACTTTGGCCGGCGGGATTTCGCTCAGGATTTCACCGCTTTCCTGATCGATGATTTTAACTACAATCCTGTCGGATTTTTCAGCAACTTCAAACTGCAGTTTCTTATTGAAAAGTCCCATCAGCCGGTTCATTTTTTCCGCAGTCTGTTCAACTTCCTCACGCGGAAGCTCTTCTCTGGCCGAAGCAGCATTGTCTTTCTGATCGACAACCAGACGGGGCGCCTCGTTTTTCCCCTGCTCAAGTTTCTGGCCGGAAAAAGTATCCTGCGGCATTACCGGATTCAGGTTAGTTGGCTGGACAGCGCTAACCATCTTTAATTCCTCCTCATAATGGATTTTTCTAGTATGCAAAAACGAACAATATAGCTGTGCTTATGTTAAATCGCAAATGATATTATATGCTTAGTTACAATGCGTTTTATTTTGGAAAGAGAGCTGACCGAGATGACCCGGCCAGCTCTTTATTTATGCCGGCTATTTAGAAAACGAATCTTTAGGATAACAATTTGAGAACGTTCTGTGGAACCTGATTAGCCTGAGCCAGCATCGCAACACCAGCCTGGCTGATAATCTGATTCTTGGTGAAGTCAGACATTTCAGCAGCCATGTCGACATCTTTAATGGTCGATCTGGCAGATGACAGGTTCTCAGAAGCAACATTCAGGTTGGCAATGGTGTGCTCAAGTCTGTTCTGGTTCGCACCAAGTTTGGCTCGCTCGTCGGAAACTGCTTTAATCGCATTATCAATCGTTGTGATTGCCGCTGCAGCACCGACCTGCGTGGTCAGCGTAATGGCACCGGAGTTAACAGTCAACGCCGCTGCAGTCATTGTCCCGAGTGTAACTGTGAGCGTCTGTCCATTATTGGCGCCAATCTGGAATGTGTAGGTAGCATTGGTACCGTTCAGCAGAGTCTGTCCGTTGAACTGAGTTCTACCCGAAATATCCGTAATTTCAGTTTGAAGTTGGGTAATTTCCAGCGCGATTTCATTACGGTCAGCAGTTGTATTGGTATCCGTAGCCGCCTGAACAGCAAGGGTTCTCATTCTTTGGAGAATGCTGTGGGTTTCAGTTAAGGCACCTTCTGCGGTTTGAATCAGTGTAATGGCGCTTTCAGCGTTGTCAGAAGCCTGGTTCAAGCCGTTGATCTGGCTGGTCATCTTTTCACTGATGGCCAGACCTGCAGCATCGTCGGCTGCTTTGTTGATGCGGTAACCGCTGGACAGTTTCTCCAAGGAACTCTGCATGGCTTTGTTGGTTGTGTTAAGGCTTCTCTGAGCGCTCAGGCTCGATAAATTGGTATTGACTATCATAGTTTTTCCCTCCATGAAATTTGATATTTCGCATCCTTGCGATTATTTATTGTTTTTATTTTCTGCCGATGTCTTAACAATATCTTCCTTTTATTTGTTAAGAATTAGGATAGAAGCTTTAGAACATTCTGCGGAACCTGATTGGCCTGAGCCAGCATCGCAACACCAGCCTGGCTGATAATCTGATTCTTGGTGAAGTCGGACATTTCAGCAGCCATGTCAACATCTTTAATCGTCGATCTGGCAGATGTCAGGTTCTCGGAAGCAACATTCAGGTTAGCAATAGTGTGCTCGAGTCTGTTCTGATTCGCACCAAGTTTGGCACGTTCGTCGGAAACTGCAGTAATAGCCGTATCAATCGTTGCAATCGCAGCCGCAGCAAAGGTCTGTGAAGATACAGAAATTGTACTAACGCCTAAGGATACGTTATTCATCTGATTCAAGGTGACGCTCAGCGTTTGGCCACAGTTGGCACCGATCTGGAACGTGAAGGCATTGCTCGCCGTATTCAGCAGGTTCTGTCCGTTAAACTGGGTTCTGTTGGCAATTCCATCAATTTCACTGTTTAGTTGGGTGATTTCCAGCGTGATTTCGGCACGGTCAGCAGCCGTATTGGTATCGGTGGCTGCCTGAACAGCAAGGGTTCTCATTCTTTGCAGAATGCTGTGGGTTTCAGTTAAAGCACCTTCTGCAGTTTGAATCAGTGTAATAGCGCTTTCAGCGTTGTCAGCGGCCTGGTTTAAGCCGTTGATCTGGCTGGTCATCTTTTCACTGATTGCCAGGCCTGCAGCATCGTCAGCTGCTTTGTTGATCCGGTAGCCGCTGGACAGCTTTTCCAGAGAACTCTGCATTGCCTTGTTGGTTGTGTTCAAGCTTCTCTGAGCACTGAGGCTCGACAAATTGGTGTTAACTATCATTGTTTTTCCCTCCATGAAATTTGATATTTCGCATCCTTGCGGTATTCATTGTTCCAGGTTTCCGCCGGCAATGGAAAACCTGTTCTTACCTATATTTTCGTACATTTGAAAATATTCTTTAGGACCATTTTTTGAATATATAGCGGTTAAGATCTTTTTTTCTTAAAATTACTCTTTTTTTCTCTGTTTTTTGTTAAATCTATCATTTATTTAAATTAATAATTTTTTCAATGATACCTCATTCTGATATAATATAGTCAATTGAATTGACTATCGATGTCACTTTTCATAAAGGAGGCTCAGAAATAAGTGTTGATGATTTCTCCGCAAGCGAAAATATCACCTCTGGCAGATATCGAAGATTCCATCAGAGGCTCAAAAATTTCAATTGCTCCTGGTGTTGTTATCGATTCCTTCGTTAAAATAAAGCCTGCCGGCGGTATGGGGGATATTGAAATTGGTGAAAACAGTTTTATTAACTCCGGCGTTGTAATCTATAGTGGAAACGGCGTTAAAATTGGCCGTGATGTTCTAATTGCTGCCAATTGCACCTTTGCTCCTGTCAACCACGAGTACCATGCCAGAAATCAAAAAATAGTGGACCAGGGATTTATGCCCAGCAGAGGAGGAATCTTCGTCGGTGACGATGTCTGGATCGGGGCAAATTGTGTGATTCTTGACGGAGCTCATATCGGAACCGGCACAGTTATCGGCGCCCACTCAATTGTTAGTGGAAAACTCGAAGATTACGGTGTCTATTATGGCCATCCTTTACGCTTAAAAGAATACCGCGAGTAACACAAGGAGGGAAGAGTATGGAAACGACCATTATCGGCGCCAATGGCTTTATTGGAAAACATTTGGTCAATGAGCTAAAAAAACTAGGACAGTCTTATTTTACTCCTGACCGGAATGATGATTCGATTTTCCATGCTCCCCTAGGCAATGTAATCTACTGTGCCGGATTATCTTCTGATTTCCGCAGCAGATCCTTTGATACCGTCCGGGCGCATGTCACCTTACTGTCCGATCTATTGGAGAAATCCTCTTATCATTCTTTCTTATACCTTTCTTCCACTAGAATATATATAAATACGACAAAAGCTGATGAAGATACCGACTTGACTGTTAATCCTAAAAACAAGGAAGATATTTTCAATATTTCCAAATTGATGGGGGAATCCATTTGTCACGCTACCGATAATCCAAAGGTTAGAATCGCGCGACTTTCTAATGTCTGCGGCAATGATTTTTCTTCAGATAATTTTCTTTATTCCATCATAAAAGATGCTGTGACCACCGGCGAAGTAACATTCAGGACTTCGCTTGCTTCAGCAAAAGATTATGTTACGATCGATGACGTTACCAGGATCCTCCTAAAAATATCAAGCTCTGGCAAACAAAAAGTGTATAATGTGGCATCCGGCCAAAATATTTTCCACCAAACGATTGCTGATCTTCTTCAGAAGCTTACCTGCTGCAAAATACATGTCGATGATCATGCAGTACCGGTTACTTTCCCCTTAATTGACATTGACCGCATCACCAAAGAATTTCATTTCACACCTTCAGATCCTCTGGATTTCATAAAAAATCTTATCTTGGACTACCAGCATATCAATCCAATTTGAAGGCAGGCGATATACTCAAATGAATCTTTCATTATCCCCAAAGGAATTCAATCACTATGTTTTAAGGCAAGTGGATCATTTTTTTCCTGACAACGCAAGAATTGATACCGATAAATTCTCGTTAGCCTTTGATCTGGCTGTTGATCGTACTCATCACTGTTTTAAACATCTTCGTTTAACCTCATACTGCAGTCAGGGCGAAACCTATTTGAATCATCTTCATTCGGATCAATATGCCGTATTTCTTTGGTTTTTGTCCAATTCAGTCTGGAAAGAAACCGAGGATGAAAAGCTCGCGGCAAAATTTTTCTATTTGAACAAGTCCCTGCACAGTTTCAATTGTATGTATGATACAAATCTTCCTGATATTTTTTTATTTCTGCACCTAATGGGGACGGTGCTCGGAAAAGCAGCATACTCAGATTTTCTTGTTGTCACTCAAGGTTGTACAGTTGGTGCTCACCGTAGTAAATATCCGCAGATTGGCAAAGGTGCTTCCCTTTTGCCAAATACTTCGATTATCGGAGATTCGCATATTGGAAATTATGTCTCCCTTGGGATTAGTACCGTTGTTTATGAACAAGACATTCCTGACCGCCATATTGTTTACCGAGACAATCAAGGCACAATCCATACTAAACGAAGCGTTAAACCCTGGTCACAGCAATTTTTTAATATTGATTTTTCTTAATTCCCATAATCAGGATAACACGAATCCTTTTCAGAAATAGATGTTACCGGAAGCGGCCATTGTATGCCAAAGAATGCATCATCATACTTAAATCCTCTTGCATGATCCGAATGATAAAATTGCGATATCTGATAAAAAACCTCTGTACAGTCCTCCAAGGTTTGAAACCCATGTGCAAAGCCTTCAGGAACATAAAGCATATTTCTGTCTTCCGCGGATAATTCGATCCCAAACCATTGTTCGTAAGTAGCGGAAGCACTTCTTAAATCAACAATTACATCAAAGATCCGGCCTCTTGTACACTTTACTAATTTTGCTTCTTCATATGGAGGGTTCTGGAAGTGCATACCTCGCAAAGTGCCCTTTTTATAGTTGTAAGAAATGCTACACTGCACCAGGTTTGGATTTAATCCTCGTTCTGAAAATTCCAGCGAACACCATGTTCTGGCAAAAAAACCTCTTTCATCGTGCAAAGGATCAATTTCAATTAAAAAGGCACCTGGAAGTTTGGTTTCCTTGAAAATCATTCAGAACACCTCAATCCCGGGGATAAGAATGACAAATTTTGCCCCCCAGTTTTTTGCATAAGCCAACTGTTCCATGATTTCGCTCTTTAAATTCCAGGGCAAGATAACAATATAGTCAGGTTTCTTCTCCGCAATTCTTTCCGGAGAATAAACCGGAATATGTGTTCCAGGCAAATAGAGGCCTTGCTTATAGGGATTAAGATCAACCGTATATTCAATCGTATCTATTCCTATTTCGCAATAATTTAATAATGTATTTCCTTTGGCGGGTGCCCCATACCCAACAATTGTACACCCTTGTTCTTTGATCCCTTTAAAAAATTGCATAATTTCTTGTTTGATTTTTCTTACATCCTTAGCAAAACGAATATAAGTTTGAATAGCATTTAAACCGGCATCCATTTCTTTCTGCAGTAATTCGGTGACGCTATTCATTTTCATTCTGAATGTGTCTTCGCTATGTTTGACATATACCCGTAAAGAACCGCCATGTGTAGGAATTTCCTCGACATGGAATACTTCTAACTCAACATGTTCAAAGACTTTTTGTATAGTTAACAGCGAAAAATAAGAAAAATGCTCATGATAAATGGTATCAAATTGATTCCCATTAATAAGTTGTAAGAGATGCGGGAATTCGAGCGTAATCATACCGTTCGAATTTAAGAGTATCTTTAAGCCCTTGACAAAATCGTTCAAATCAGGAACATGTGCCAAAACGTTATTGCCAATCAGAAGATCCGCTTTAACCCCCTTTTCAACCAGGTATGCGGCTAAATTTTCACCGAAAAACTCTGTTATAATCGGAATTCCTCTTTTTTCAGCTTCCAAAGCCACATTTTTGGCTGGCTCTATTCCCAATACAGGTATTCCGTGTTTGACAAAATACTGTAAAAGATATCCATCATTACATGCAATTTCTACCACTTGCATTTGTTGATTGACTCCGAATCCGTGGATCATCTGTTCAGTGTATGTCTGAGCATGCCGCAGCCAGCTCTCTGAAAATGAACTGAAATATGCGTAATCCTCGAAAATTGCTTGAGGAGACTCAAATTCCTGCAATTGAACAAGATAACACGCATCGCAAACATATGCGTGCAGCGGATAAAAATATTCTTTCTTATTAAGATTTTCAGGTTTAATAAAAGCATTAGAAAGCGGAGATTCCCCCAGATCGGCGAATGTATGAACCAACGGTTCCCCACAAAACCGGCATGTCATTTTGCTCAATCCTACTCTCCCCTTATTTTTTCATATTTCCGAATATATTCCAGACTTATTTGTCTTAAATTATCTCCAAACGCATAAGCGTGGTACCAGTCGACCGTCCATTTTATAGTGTCCAAAATATCAAGCTTCGTTTCCCAGCCGAGAAGCATCCTGGCTTTCGAACTATCCAACTTCAACACCTGTGTTTCATAAGGTGCTTTGCTTTGATCATATTCATAGTACAGACTGGTTCCCCATTCTTGCAGCGCTAAATTCGTCAATTCCTCTACTGTTACCACATGACTGTCGGGAGGGCCAAAGTTCCATGGTTCCCCATACTTTATGCCGTTCATAAAGAGTTTCTCTGCCAACAAGATATATCCCGACAAAGGCTCGAGCACATACTGCCAGGGTCTTATCGCCAATGGATTTCTAATGACCGGTTTTGCGTTATCAATGATCGCTTTCATGATATCAGGAACTAATCTTTCCTGACTCCAGTCTCCACCACCAATAACATTACCTGCCCGGACAGAAGCAACAGAAATACCCAATTCGTTCAAAAAGGACTGGCGAAAAGAACTTGTAATCAGTTCACTGCACCCTTTGCTGCAGCTATAAGGGTCACGTCCTCCGATTGGATCGTTTTCTCTGTAGCTCCAAACCCATTCCTTATTTTCGTAGCACTTGTCGCTCGTAACATTGACGATTGCCCGTACGCTGTCGCACTCCCTGACAGCATCCAGAAGATTGACCGTTCCCATTATATTAATTTCAAATGTTTCCCTGGGGTTTCGATATGATTCCCTCACAAGTGACTGGGCTGCTAGATGAAAAATGATTTCGGGCTTAAAATCCGCGATTACTTTTTTCAAATGTTCTATATCGCGAATGTCCCCAGAGACAGAAGCCATATGATGTTCCAGGTCAACTTGCGTAAAAAGATTCGGCTGGGTTGGAGGCTCAAGAGCATATCCTAAGATTTCTGCGCCCTTGTTTTGCAGAAGCAAAGATAGCCATCCGCCCTTAAACCCGGTATGTCCGGTGATCAATACTTTTTTGCCAATCCAGAATTGATTATTCATTGCCAAGTCACCCACGGAGCCTGCCCACTGTTCCATAAGTCTTCGAGTCTTATCTTGTCCCTTAAAGTATCCATGGGAAGCCAAAAACCATCATGTTTAAATGCAAATAGTTTCTTCTCTTTGGCCAATTCCTCTAAAGGCTCGGTCTCCCAGGCTATATCATCGCCGGAAATGTAGTCGAATATTTCAGGTTCGAGCACAAAATAGCCGCCATTAATCCAGCTGTCTTCCCCTTCAGGCTTCTCTTTAAATTTCCTGATTCTATTTTTATTCGTACTAAATTCTAGCATACCATATCTTGCAGGAGGATTAACCGCTGTTAACGTAGCCTTCCCTCGCTGTTCAAGATGAAATTGAATCAACTCCTGAATATTTACATTACATAACCCATCACCGTAGGTAAAGCAAAATGTTTCTCGACCGACATAGTCCCGAATTCGCTTTAATCTTCCTCCAGTCATTGTATCTTGACCTGTATCAATAAGCGTTACTTTCCACGGTTCACTGGTATTGTTATGAATATGCATCTCGTTGTTTTTTAAATCAAACGTAATATCAGATTGGTGCAAATAATAATTTGCAAAATACTCTTTGATGACATATCCTTTATAGCCAAGGCAAATAATAAACTCATTAATACCATAAGAAGAATAGATTTTCATAATATGCCAAAGAACCGGATGCCCTCCTATCTCAACCATAGGCTTAGGCCTTATTGTAGTTTCCTCTGATAGCCTTGTTCCAAGTCCTCCAGCAAGAATAACACATTTCATCGCTATTCCCCCAAATACTAAAATTGATATTCTACGCTAACCAAAGGCTAAAAAAATACCTGTTGGCCTTCATCCTTAACTTCACAACTTCTCTAGCCTGTTCAGGAAAGACATCCGCTAAATTATCCATAAATACTTTGTCATCTCCCTCAACTTCATTCGTGTCAATGGTTACTTTTTTAACTTGAACGCCTAAAGCCATTAATTCTTTTTCCATACTGACAAGATCAAATACCTTGACATATCCGTTTTGGGCAATACCTGTTTCCATTCCTGCCATCATGCTTAATAACAGATCATATCGCATCGTATTATTTACGGATAAAATGATTTGTCCGTTTTCTTTTAATAACGTCTTCAAAGTTCCAATTAAATCAATAAATTGATCATAATATTGTGCTGGTTCTCCAATGACAACATAATCAAACTTTTCATTCGCGAATTTTTTGCTGATATCGCGATAATCTCCACAAATTGCACTTTGACAGATTGTATCCAGATCGGTCATATATTTGTAAACTTTGGTAAATGCAAAAAGCTGTACATCCCGCTGTCCTTGATTTCTTAACTTGTTTTTCAGCTGTAAGATTGTCGCACCGCATCTTGGATCAATCCCAAGAATTCGAATATCGCTTTTCCCCTTAGCCTCTTCATAATCGACAAGATTAAGCAAATCAAAATCGTAATGAACATCTGTCCAGGCATCAAGATTATATTTATCTATAAAAAATTGACGGCTAACCTCCAGAGACTTGTTTTCCTTTTGCCCTGCGCCCGTGGTAATCGATCCAAAATGGAACGTGAAGGTATCAGCGGCAAAAACCAGTTTATATCCCGCTCTGCGAATTCTGAAGCTCATATCGTCATCGGCAAATTCGCCAAAGTAGAATTTCGGATCGTAATAACCTACGAGATCTAAGACTTCTCTTTTCACAAAAAGAACTGTTGGCATCAGCCGAACACGCTCTTCCCATTTATCCGGATCTGAATGATTAAATGCTCTTGCAAAGTCCTGCATTTCCTCAATATTCTTATAATTGCCAGGTATCTGTTGAAAATTACTTACATTGCTAGCCGCTGGAGCAACAAAACCAATTTCTTCATCAGATTCCATGCATAAGATAAGATTTTTTAGCCAATCTTTTGTAAATATAAAATCATTACAGACACCGGCAATATACTTGCCTTCAGCAGCCTTCAACCCAATATTGAACCCATTAACTGGTCCCACGTTATTATCCAGATGGATTTTTTTCTTATTGGGTAAGCTGTCAAAGTACTCCTTTGTACCATCAAACGAACCATTATTGACCGTAATTAATTCAAAATCAATTCCTTCAGAATATTGATAAATGCTGTCAATGGCTAGCTTTGTATAATCGAGATGATTATATCCCAGAATGACAATACTCACTAAAGGGTTTACAGCATCATTGTACATAGATTAACCTCCAACATTTTTATCAAATGAACATGTTCTTACATTGGTTTCGCTGTATTGGTTAATTATCCTCCATATCAGCTTTAAATTCAGCAATTTCCGGATCATTCGGGATAATTTCCTCATAGGCCTGAATAATCTCCCTGGCTTCTTTGAACATCCCGTTTTGGATAAACTGTTTCAGATTGGCTTTCACAATCCGCGCATACTCCTGCATTTCAGTGCTGACTGCAGGCTGCGTCTGAACGTCTATTTTTTTCGTCAGCCTGTCCAAAAGCACTTCTATCCCTTTTTTCATGTCAGGATACTCAAGAAGTGCTTTTTTCAAATACCTTACATATTGGGCCTGATCGGAATTTTCTACGAAATGGGCTTTATCAAGACAGTAGAAGAATATTTCTTCCTTATTGGCTAGAAGATAAGGTTTGTCATTTTCAAATAGTTCCGGCCTGTAGATTCTCCTGATATAACCGATACCCTCATGGATGTATCTGTCCAGTACCTGATCGTACTTTTCTTCATCAAGGTTCTCCGCTTGAAGCATGATCCTCCGTAATATTTTATGGACCCGTTGTTCTTCAAGGGGGGCATCTTGATCCCGACTTTGCAGATATACATCACATACTTCGTCAAAATCCGGATATTTTTCAGTTAAATATTTGAACAACAATTCCAGTTCCTGCTCTTGAATTTCAAGGTTGACACTATTTAAAGGGAGCTTCATTTTCGTAACAAAATAGAAAATATCGCCATAATAAAACCCAAGCTCACTAAGCGAAAGGCTCTTAATCCCGCTCAGAAGCTGGTTAGTCACGTTTTTCTGCCCCCAAAGCCTGATTGTGTTTAATAAGCCATACTCCGAATCCTCATTATGGAAAAGTCGGGCCACTTCTTCCCGCTTTATCTCGTCCTCACTAAACAATAAAGTCTCCAGAGCTAAACAGAAACTTTTTTCCAAGTCTTTTTTTGCGAATTTGCTTATTTTATTATAGAAGCATTTTATTTCTTGATATTTTTCAAGACTTAAGTAAAGTGAAATTTGATGAGGGACAGCCTTTTCAATCATTTCAATGGTCTCGAGCTTCTCGAGTGCTTCCAGTGCATCTTCTTTCTGGTCTATCTCCTTGTACATTACAGCTAAATCATAGTAAACATCGTCTTTATGAGAAAATGAGTTTGAGATAATTCTCGGATCTTTTCCTCGAAACTGATCATAATTTTCCACATAGTATAAATACTTCTGGTAACTTGCAATTGCTTCCTGGTATTGTTTCAGCATCCCTTGGGCTTTAGCAAGACAAAACCATAAGTCAATGGCCCATTCCCTGTATTTCAGGCCTTCCTGCGCTAGTTCTACTGTTTTCTTGTACTCTCCGTTATCGTTGTATAGCATAGCAAGGGTACTGTAAACATAAAAATACTCCACAGGGTCCATGTTCTTTCTTTTGGCTGTTTCGTAAGCTCTTACCGCAGGATCCAAAGCGTCTTTATGGTTTTTAAACGTAGCAATCGTGTTGGAAAGATAAAATAATAAACCGACATTATCTGGATCCTTCTCTATGGCTTGCAGCAGTATAGGCTCATAAAGTTTGAGCTTTCGTTCCCTAAGCTCCGGATCATCGGCCGGATAACCATAATGCAGCAACTGGGCATCAAGAACTGCCAGCGGTGGTTCGAAGATCGGCTCTTCATGAATAACACCTTGAAAACCAAATTTTGCTGTTTTGCGAAATAAACGCGTGACCACGCCAGTCCCAACTTTACTGGTATTATTGGTTTGAAAAATATTATCAATCTGAATCGCTGCCGCATTAATATTTTTAGAAACCTTTGATGTGATAAATTGAACGATTGCTTCATATCCTCTCAGTTCTTCATCGGCATCTACAAACATGAACCAGTCCCCCCGGGTGTACTGCACCGTTATATTCCTCATTTTTGAATAGTCATTTTCCCAGGGATGGAAGTATACTTTATTCGTATATTTTTTGGCAATTTCCACTGTTTGATCCATTGATCCTGTATCAACAATGATGAGTTCCGAAGAAACTGCGTTTAAAAGTGGCTTAAGGCTTTCTAAACATCTTTTCAGATTTTTTTCTTCATTTTTCACCATCATACCGATGCTTAATTTCAAAACAACCCACTTCCTTTAGCAAATGTCAGTCATCAAATCTTAAATAATTTATTAGTTCGTGCCACCAGGATATCAAAGATTTAGCGTTTACATGATACTAAATATAATATCGGCTATACTCCTGTTTTTCTGGAGAATAAATTCTGATAAAAAGCAAATCAATTTCCGGCCAGAATTAACATTTTTTAAATGCCGGGCTTCAGATCCGCAATACGGGTTAAAGCAGGTTCATATCCTTCTGATCTAGCTCTGGTATAAAATTCTTTGGCTTTAACCATGTCTCCGGTTGTTTCATAGTACACGCCCAAATTATAGGCTGCCAGGAAACTTCCCGTTCCGGTCATTGTACTATACTTATCGGTCTCTCCCAGTCGAAGACAGGTCTTATACTCCCGTTCAATCTCCGGAAACAAGTGAATATATTTGTTCACATCTGAAAAAACAAGCTCCATATAAAAAAGAGCGCATACAAAATGAAAATCCGGATAATCGGCAAACTGCGCTCTTTCTTTTTCAATCATGCCGATTCCTTTAAACAGCCTTCCGGTGGCAAGAATATTGTAAAGATAGTCAATCACAACAAGATCTCTATAGCCTGCGTTTCGACCCAGAAATTGATAGCACTTTTCGAAATAGTCGTTTGCCGTCTGATATTGGCCGGATAACTTGTATTGTTTGGCTGTCTGGTAAAGAAGATAAGGGTCACTAGGATGATTGTCCAGTTCGAGAAGCAATAACCGTAAATTTCGGCCCGTTTTGTCCGTTTCGTAGTAGCCGTCATGATTCACTTCGATTTCCGTATTGACCCGTGGAAGGTTCGATTTAATTTGCTCATGAACCCTGCCCTCAAAATAAATTCCTTTCGGAATCAACCTGGAGACCCAGGTGCTGGAAGTTCTTATTTCATGATCCTGCTTAATCTTACTGACCACTTTGATTCTGCCGATGGCCTCAGACTGTTCCATAAAGCGCTGAATACTCTCTTTCGTTCCCTGTGTAAAAACTTCATCAGCATCGAGGATTAGATTCCAATCCCCTGCCGCGTAACTCAGCGCAAAATTCCGGGCCTTGGCAAAGTCATCCTCCCAAACATAATCGCATACTTTAGCACCATAAGCGTGGGCAATTTTTTTCGTATCATCCGTGGAACCCGTATCCGCAACAATCATTTCATCAACAAGATGCTTAACACTATCTAAACATCTGGCTAAGACCTTCTCTTCATTTTTAACAATCATGACCAACGATAGCTTTCTCATCTTGCTCTCTTAACTCCAAAAATTTATCTTTTAACGAGTAACCAGAAATTTTTATTAAAAATCAAACTCTCCAAAATCAAGAGAGTTTTAATCGTGTGCTCTTTATTCTTTATTCCCAGGCAAATTCCCCTTAAGCATCTGTTTCAGCTGGCCGGATAATTCCGCTTCCGGAAGTTTGGATGCAGCGGAAGCCTTCACATTTTGATTCTGCACTTCTTCATAGACTTCGCTGCGCAGAATCTTAATATCTTTAGGTGCTTCAATGCCAATCCTAACCTGATCTCCGACTACCGCAACCACCACAATCTCAATATTGTCGCCAATCATAATTCTTTCATTGATTTTCCGTGATAAAACCAGCATCAGTCCACAGCTCCTTCTTGATCGTTTTTTGTTCCGATAGAATCCTGCTGTGTTGGAAACAATGGCTGCCTGGAAGAATGAATCTCATCACTCAGGATCAATTGAACCCCTTTATGGGTCCTCGCATTCAGAATCAGAGGAGCACGCAGGTTGACGGTCGACTGGGCCAGATCATTGGCGTGTACGGTAATGATGTTCCAAACATCCACGTTATCGGCAACTGCAATGTCCAAAATCTCTGTTTCACGCGGACTCAGGTCCACCTGAGGCAAATATTCCGGAAAAAAGAGCTGTGACCGGATCAGAAAAAAAGCAATTTCTCGGTTGGCGACGGCATCCATCCTAGCCAGGAAAGTATCCTCTTCAATATTCAGAGAAAATTCTTTTAACTCTTCAAATCCGGGTATTCCATCAGGGAAAAAGATAACTGATTCAATTCCTTTGCCATCCATTGTTTATTCTTCCTCCTTGGTCTGTCTCATTCCTATTCCTATTCCTATTCCTATTTCTATTCTTATTCTCATACTCATTTTCATCTTCATTTTCATTGTTTAATATCAATGGCTTGTCCTACCGCTTTGATTTCGAGGTAGGCTTGCTGCTCAATAAAAGAACGAACAGACGGATACTTGAAGCCGTCTATCGATACCTCGCCCAAATCGGCGGAATAGTGAACATCACCCTGCTGAAGATTAGAATGAACTTCAGCTGGGGTATACTGAATCTCAATGGGTGCAAGTGAAGCAATCGTGACCTCGCTCTCGGGCGGGGCCATCGCTTGAAATACCACTTGTCCAATCGGTACATTATTTTCAATCTCGCCTATTTGACGCCCCGTTTGAACGATCGTTTCCAGGTCCTGTTGGAATTCAGCATCGGCATTCGCTTTAAGGCTTTGTTGCATAAACCAGATCCCTCCAAACCCTATCGATTCACGCATTGAGCTGGAGTCAATTTCGAGGTTCGGTTGTGATGTTCGGACCTGAACATTCGGATTAATCTGGTCAATCTGTAAATTAGGCTGCTTTTTATTCAGTTCATAACTGGCATCACTAATATTCAGGCCGATTCTGGCAAACTGCTGATTAAACTGCAGGCTAATCATACCGGCACCTCCGAGCAATCACGATCTGTGGAAAGAAGAAAACAAATCTAATTTAAGCTAACATTGTTGAAAATGACTTTATTGTAGAAAATCAACCAAAGAAGGCTGGATGATTTGGGCACCGACCGACAACGCCGCTCGGTACGTATTCATCGTTGAGTTATAATCAACAATTGCCGCCGCCAAGTCCGTATCCCGAAGATTGGACAGATTCATCTCGGCATTGATAATACTGGTCTCAAGATTGTTACTGATCGTTTCTACCCTACTGATCTTTGCACCGAGCTCCGCCCGGACATCAATAAATGTGCTTAATATTGAATCAAGATCCGCGATAGAATTGCCTGCTGCAGTGTAATCGCCATTATTCAGGGCTGTAGAAAAATCATTCAGTGCTGTGAAGAAATCACTGACGCCGGTGCCAGTATCGACGCCAAAGAGTTCCTGACTATTGATGGAAATATTAAAATTGACATTGGCACCAAGTTCCACGGAGAGTGATTCGGCGTTTCCCTCCCATAGTGTACCCGTCCAGGGAGCCGTATCCGTGTTTGTCCCGCTGAAAATATAGCGCGAACCGACTTGGCTGTTTGCCATAACACCGAGCTGTTCAATAATTTGATCGACTTCCTTTTTGATATCGCCCAGATCATCTGGGGAATTGGTCTGGCTCGACCCCTGCACTGCAAGCTCTCTTAAGCGCTGAAGCATCGAGGTCATATTGGCGGTTACAGATTCAACACTGGACATATAATCGAGAGCCCGGCTAGCATTATCCTTCCATTGCTCCATCGACGAAATATTTGTTTTCAGCCCTAAAATCGCCGTAATTTTAGACGGATCATCCGAAGGCTTAGATATCGCCTGACCCGTAGAAATACTGTTCTGGAGATCAATCATTTTGTTACTGGATTTTTGCAGATTCGACAAAAGGTTACTGCTGATAATATTATTCGTTATCCGCATGCTTATTCCTCCTATTTCGTGACACCCATACCCAGAAGTGATTCCAGCATGGTATCCAGCACCGTCACAATTCTGGCTGCCGAACTGTACCCTTTCTGGAATTTGATCATATCAATCATCTCTTCATCTAAAGAAACACCCGATAGCGCTTCTCGGGAATTGCCTAGCTGCGTGGCAAGTACATTCTGGCCTTCAGCCATTCGGGTGCTTTGTTCCACATCGGAACCAAGCTCTGCCGTTAATCCTTCATAGTAGTCCGAGACTGAACTGGCTCCCAGCGCCGTGACACTGGCCGGCACGGAAGCATAGGTCGTCAGGCTGTCCCAACCGGATGCCAGTGACGAGATGGCCAGGGCAATACTGCTGTCGCCGGAGGAGACTCCAGTAGCATCCGCAATTCCGGACGCTATCAGATTAACATCATCCTGAATGTCTTGATTCACGATAATATTCGCGGCCGTAATTGAGCTGGTTAAATCCGTGCTGGTAAAGAAGTCCAGCCCCGTATCTATCGTCAGCCCTTGACCTGACTGATGAAGCGCATTGACTGAATCGGCAATAACCGTAACAAGCGTATTCAGGTTGTCCCGAAATTCACTCAGATACGTGTCCCGCATTTCGATATCTGCCTGAAGAGAGCCCATTCCGCTCCCGAGATCAACTTCGGCTGCGGTTTTCGTCCCGTCTGCGGAAGCTTCCCACCATACCTCGCTGAAACCTGTGGCTGCATCTGTCGGGACCGGGTCTTCCTGGAGATGATACGCATTGCCATTAGAAACCAGTACATTGTTGCTGTCCGTAGAATTTCCAATAATCACGGTATAATTTCCTACAGACCTGTCCGTAAAATTCGAATCCAAAGACTCGATAACGGTCACTGGGACAAGTCCGGACAGTTCATCGACAATTTGGTCTCTCTGGTCCTTTAAATCATTCGGGTTGTCTCCTCTAATCTCAGCATTCCTGATTTGGTTATTAAGCAGCCGTATCTGATCAGAGATGGTGTTGATCTTCGTAATTGTTGCATCGACACTGTTATCAAGATCTTTCTGCAAAGCAGTAATCTGCTGATCAATATTATGAAAAGTTTCCGTGAGCGATACGGCTTTTTCCCTGACAACAATACGGGAGGCGCTTTCCTCCGGAGAATTGGCCAGATCACTCCAAGCACTCCAAAATTCCGACATATCAGAGCTGAGGCTGTAATCCGAAGTTTCATTAAAGAACTGTTCAGTCAGACTAAGGGTTGCTTCTTTTCCGGACCAATATTCGTACTGTGATGTTTCCCTGCGGTACTGTTGGTCGAGATAAGCATCTCTTACCCTGGTGATATCCGTTAGAAAAGAACCCGTACCAATACTTAAATCCCTGCTGTTGGCATTAATCGTCAGCGGTATTGTCGCCTGCGTATTGGCGATCTGTCTCGAATAGCCCGTAGTACTGGCATTGGAAATATTCTGGCCGGTCGTATCAATAGCCGCTTGAGATGTAATTAAAGCTCTATAAGCCGTTTCCAGCCCCATAAATGTTGAGTACATATCCGTTACTCCTTTTAATCAAGCCCGTGAGCTTATTGCAGAAAAGCCTGCCTCGCTGGAGTCTTATGAATCGAAAATCAGATGCTTTTATTGATCAAATTATTTGGACTGAAGTCATTTTTTGCGCCTTTATTTGAAGGGTTTGAGTACGTTGTATGCTTTTGGCCCGTTAGAAGCCTTAACGTGAAATCGGCAATACTCAACGCACTTTTAAGCAATTTGGCATTGATTTTATGTAAATTTTTAAGTTGGCTGATGACTTCTTCGAACTCCTGGCCAATCGGCTCAAAGCCCGGGGAATATTTGATCAGATCCGTTAAGGTAATATCCTCTGTTTTCTTGCCAACCTCTTTACCAAAAAATTCTGCCCAGTAAAGTCTTTCCTGTTCCAACTGTCCGACTTCGAGCAGAATTTTTTCTTCCTGAGCGGTGATGCTTTCTATTTTCTCAATAACATTGTCCACGAGCGCTTTCTGCTTTTCCTGTTCTAATTCGACCAACTGGTGATAGAAAGCAATTTGCTGTTGTAGGTTATTTTCCAGACCCGCTACATATTCTGCCACTTATTTTCCCTCCATCCCGTTTGGGGAAAGAATTCCTTCTGCAATAGAAGCTGCATCAAGATTAAATTCACCATTGGCAATTTGTTCGGAGATTACCCTGACCCTATCATCTCTGATATCCGGTATTTCTTTCATCTTTTGCAGTAGCTTTTGAAAAACCTGCGCATTTTCAGATACGGCCAACTGATCCTTTTCTGAAGCCGTATTGACCTTACTCGTCTGAGATACCCGGGTCGCAGCTTGGACACTGCCGACGGGGGAAATTGAAGTACCATCTATTTTCATCACATTCACCAACCTGACTGTTTTTATCTTTTTTGTTTTATACAGTTTTCTTATCGTCCAGCCGCCCAGTAATCTGAACATCATCCACGACCAATTAAAGTTAATTACCTCTTATTAACTCTCAATATCTCACAATATCACTTTATTATACCCATTTATAAAGTTTGGAATAATCTTTTTCGTGTCATTATCCGGCAGAATGCTGTATAATATTGGTTGGTCCGATAAAAAAGAACCCCTAATGTTTTCGGTCAAAAATTACGTTATTAATAGTGTGTAAATGAAGATTACATAGGAGGAACATCAGTCAATGGATATAACTACCATCTTAGGGCTTGTCCTGGGATTTTTCGGAATATTGTTTGGTTACGTTATTGAGGGCGGACACTTAGGTTCCTTGTATGCTACTGCCCCAATATTCATTGTCATTCTTGGTACATTGGGGGCAACCGTCATCGGTATCCCTTTAGAAGAATTGAAGAAATTGCCCAGATGGTTAAATATTGCGTTCACAAATCAATCCTTCGGTGTGGAGAAAGCCTATTTCACCCTGGTGCACTTTTCTGAGAAAGCCCGCCAGGAAGGACTTTTGAGCCTTGAACAGGAATTGGAAACCGTCGATGACAAATTCACCAAACAAGGCATGCAGTTGGTAATTGACGGTACAGACCCGGAAATTACCAGAAGCATCCTGGAATCAAACATTGCTGTTTTGGAAAACAGGCATAAGGTTGGGATCACCTTTTTCGAGTCCGCTGGGGGCTACAGCCCGACTTTGGGTATTATCGGAACCGTCATGGGTCTGGTTCACGTTCTTGGTAATCTGACGGACCCCGATAGTCTTTCCGGTTCGATTGCCGCAGCCTTTATTGCTACCCTCTATGGTGTTTGTCTGGCTAACCTAGTCTATCTACCTATCGCTGCCAAGCTGAAAATAAAAAATCAGATGGAAGTGCAGACAATGGAAATGATTCTTGACGGGATTATTTCTATTCAATCTGGTGAGAACCCCGCAATCCTGAAAGAAAAACTCAAGACCCACCTCGGCTATATACCCGAGAAAGAAACTAAATTTGAGGCTGAAGAAGTAACTACAAGAACCGGATCATTAGTCTAAAAAGCATCACAAGTAAAAACATTCGAGGTATACAAGCATTAGTATAGAAGCGGTGATAAAATGAGAAAGCAAAAAAAACAAGATGGCCACCCCCCCGGTCAGGAAAGGTGGCTTGTTACCTACTCAGATCTGATTACACTATTAATGATCTTTTTTATCGTGATGTATTCGATGAGTCAGGTTGACGCCAACAAATTCAGGGCGATGGCCCAATCCCTGAGCATAACGCTTGGCGGTGCGGCACCTTCTGCAGTTAACCTCTCGGAAACACAGGCTGGGGATTCTTTCATTGAAAGTGGGAGTACTGAAGGTTCAACTTCGACAGGCCAGGATGACCAGCAAGGAATAGAGCAGGAGATCACCCCTTCAGAAGGAACCGGCCAAGGAAATACGGATTATCAGGAAAGCCTTACAATAGAGGGAATCAAAGCCAAATTGGATCAGTTTGCGAAAGAAAATGGAATTGAAAATAAGCTTGTATCATCCATTGAGGAACGAGGCCTGGTCATCAGTATTCAGGACACCTTGCTGTTTAACAGCGGCTCAGCAGAAATTACGACAAATTCACGGGCCATCCTGAAAAAAATCGGCACGGTCCTGTCCGCTTCACCGAATTATATAAAAGTGGAAGGACACACCTGCAACCTGCCGATCCATACCGCAGAATTTCGAAGCAATTGGGAACTGTCCGTACTCAGGGCGACCAATGTCGTCCATATTCTTGTCGATGACGGTGAGATCGATCCCCTTCGGCTGTCAGCAGCAGGGTACGGCGAATACCGCCCAGTCGCTGATAACAGCACAGATCAGGGAAGAATTACCAACCGTAGAGTTGACCTGATTATCCTGCGTTCCAAGTATGATCTGCTCGAGCCAGGCAACAGCAGTAGCAATACGGCTACAGGTACCGACAGTAGTGGAAACGACCGCAACTAGCACCCTTATCGCTTTAGTAGGCCAGGTTTTTGACAGCCCTATAGATAATATTACAGGTCATTTCAAGTTTCTCTTCATTGACCGTGTATATTTTGTCTTCCTGCGTATGATTATTCAGCAGCCACTCTTTACTCAGAATAGTTACCGCAGGGATGCCAGTACCTGCAAAGGATATCTCGTCGCTGTGATGGCTGCCGCCAGAAACATGCTTGAGGACCGCCCCATTTACCCTGCCGGCATCTTTCAGGGTCTCAATCAAAGTCTGAGAGTTTTCACCGGCTGACCAGAGAATATACTCTCCAACGGCACCATTGCCGACCGTATCAGCGTTAATAACCGCCTTTATTTCGGAGAGCGGGATCAGAGGGTTCTGTACAAAATATTTGGAGCCCAGGAAGCCCATTTCCTCAGCACTCCAAAAAGCCACTGTAATATTGATTTTAGGTGTAAAACCGTCCTGTGCCTCTTTCACCAGCCGACGCATGACTTGAAGAATACAGCCTACACCAGAAGCATTGTCATTCGCACCCGGATAAACTTCCCCGTTATAAATACCGAGATGATCAAAATGGGCAGAGAGGATAAGTGTCTGTTTTGGGTTATTCCCGGTAATACCAGCTAAGATATTGGCCGCTGGAACCCGAAGTGTGTCCGCTTCATCCGGTCGAAAAAGCGCTCTGCCGTCAATCATCTTTTCTTTCATCGAAGGAATCGAAAATAGCTGCCAGTAATTGTCCGCGCTAAAAGACTTAAGTAGTAAGGCCTTAAATTGTCCTTCCAGGTAGACAAGCGCTTTGGTCTCTCCCGCAGTTCCCGCCCGACGGCCTTCGAGATTGGCATGAGACAAGTACTGAACATCTTCGATGGCTTTTCTGGAAATCGCCTGGATTGAAGGCACCCAAACAGTACCTTCACCCGAAGCAAACTCAATACTGGAAGACGGAATTCCCAGAAGGCTTCCGAGTTTCTGCCCCCATGCCCCGGGCAGGACCGTCCAGGGGATAACAAATGCCGCCAGTCCGGCTGCAATTTTTAGAAAAGTCCGGCGTGATTTCATATTTTTTATCCTTTCACGGAGGGAGTAACATGTCACTAAAAATTAATAATTCCACCCCAAAAAATAATTTTGGGATTGATCTTCATCAATCTTCAGAAAAAAAGGAAAGCAGCTTCAGCAATATTCTATCACATTCCCGTCAACTTCAAAGCCAGGAGATGCAACTTTTTCTGAAAAGTCTTGAAAAGCAGGGACAAAAGCTCTTCGAGAACAGATCTTTGGAAAATCTGATGGAATTTAAAACCCTGGTCAAAAGTTTTCTTCAATCAACCTTTGGAAAAAGCAGAAATATGCAGGAGGAAACTTTTTGGGATTACCGAGGCCAGCCGAAAGTCATGGCCCGGGTAACGAAAATCAACAAGACACTGGAAGAATTGGGTGAACAGGTACTCTCTTCCCAATCTGAACCGTTAAAAATCCTGGAAAAAATCCATGAAATTAAAGGACTTATTATCAATTTATTCACCTGATATTAAAATTGAATTGGCCTTTACAATATTTTGAATAGTTATTAAAACGTTGTACTAGCGGAAGGAGCAATAAAGAATGATGAACGGCACGGGCATGATTACGGATTATCCTAGATTCGTTAAAGCTTTCCAAAATGTCAGCGGTCTTGACTTGAACTATTATAAAGAAAACCAGATGAAGAGACGGATCCTAAACTTCATGAACACAAGGGGCTACCAGGAAAATTATACGGACTTCCTGAAGGACCTCAATCTTAAACCTGACCTTTACGATGCTTTTTTTAAACACCTGACCATCAACGTCACACAGTTTTTCCGTGATGTCAAGCAGTGGGATGTCTTTCGGGAAAAAATTATCCCCGATTTGTTGAAGACCAGATCTTCCTTAAAAATATGGAGCGCGGGCTGTTCAGCAGGCCAGGAAGCCTGCACCATGGCGATCATTATGGCGGAATATTTTCCGGGAACAAACTTCAGTATTCTTGGAACAGATATTGACGTCAACGTCTTAAAGCAGGCCCAGTCAGGTATTTATGACGAACGTGATTTTGCCAGCACTCCCCCCTATCTTCTTGATAAGTATTTCAACAAATCTGATATGAAATTTCAGATTAAAAGCACGCTCACCAGGAATCTGACTTTCAAGACGCAGAACCTGCTTACCGATAGGTTTGACCGGGGCTTTGATCTGATTGCTTGTCGCAATGTCGTGATCTATTTTACCGATGAAGCAAAGGATGTGCTGTATAAAAAATTTGCGGACTCCCTGAAGACGGAAGGGATCCTTTTCACAGGCTGTACAGAGCATTTATTTGGCAAAAGCCAGCACGGTCTTAAATCCGTTTCCTCGTTTTTTTATCAAAAAGTATAAGATGATACCGGCATTGCCAACCCAGCTTCATTTTTAGCTTCGTGGTATCCAAGGCGTATCTCCGATCGTGTCCGTGGTATCTTTACAAAGTGTGAACAGAGATGCTATACTTTTCTGGACACAATCGGGTTGACAGGATTTTCAGATTTCACTTAAAAATACAATATGGTTTTTAATGTGTTGGAGCAAACTTTACGAAAGTGAAGGACGCTAAAGTCATGGGTCTAAATTAGGGGATTCGAAATGCATGTAATGCGTTTCCAGGATATTCTGACAGGATTGCCAGACTACAAGGATTTTGAACTTCTCAGGGGAGAGCAGTTCCTTTTACGGATCTGCTCTTTTTTATTTCAACTATTTTGTGTACTATAACCGGTTAGGCCAATAAAAATTGACCACACTAATGATGGAGGTGTACGATTCATGACCTTGATTCTGACCCTTGTTATTTTTGTAGCTACTTATGCACTGATCGTAACGGAGAAAATCCCGCGGGCTGTCACCGCGGCCCTCGGTGCCTGTCTCCTGATTCTTTTAGGTGTATTCCCGCAGAAAACTGCTGTCGAACACATTGACTGGAATACGCTGGGTTTACTTATCGGCATGATGATCATTGTCGATCTGACCAGACGTTCCGGTGTCTTCGGTTTTCTGGCTATTTGGGTCGCCAAGAAAGTCAAAGGCAATCCAATCAGACTGTTGATCTCTTTGGCTATACTGACTGCCATTTTATCGGCTTTTCTGGATAACGTGACGACTGTTTTGCTGATTGTTCCGGTCTCCATTGTGATTGCTGAAACCTTGAAATTAAACCCGATGCCTTTTCTGATTACCCAGATTCTGGCCAGTAACATCGGGGGAACCGCGACCCTGATCGGTGATCCGCCGAATATTATGATTGCCGGACCGGCAGAGCTTACTTTTATGGATTTCATGGTGAACCTGACACCTGTGACAATTGTAATCTTGGCTGTTACCCTGTTGGGCTTTTATTTTCTTTATCGCAAAAAGCTAAAGACCGATCAGGAATCCATCGCCCTGCTGCTGTCGCAAAATGAATACGACTATATTAAAGACTGGGCCCAGCTCAAAAGAAGCCTGGCCGTGCTTGCTCTGACCATTGTCGGTTTTATGCTGCACGCCGTCATCCATGTTGAGACCGCTACGATTGCGCTGGCCGGAGGCATGCTGCTCATGGTACTGAGCCGCGAGGAACCGGAAGAGGTATTTCTAGCGATTGAATGGCCAACGATCTTCTTCTTTACTGGATTATTCGTTTTAGTCGGAGGATTGGTCGAAGTCGGCGTCCTGGACAAGATTGCTGAATGGAGCCTGGGGCTTACCGGCGGTGTGCCGGTCGTCATGGCGATGCTGATCGTCTGGCTTTCCGCTATTTTTTCGGCTTTCGTCGATAATATTCCGTTCGTGGCCACCATGATTCCGTTGATTCAAAAAATCGGGGTCCTCGGTGGGCTGACCCCGGAACAGCTCCAGCCGCTCTGGTGGTCTTTGGCTCTGGGCGCCTGCCTGGGCGGAAACGGTACAATTGTCGGCGCCTCGGCCAACGTCATTGTTTCGGGGATTGCCGAAAAAAACGGCTATCCAATCAGTTACAAAAAGTATTTCCTGATCGGGTTTCCATTCATGCTTCTATCCATTGTGATCGCCTCGGCGTATATTTTGCTGCGATACTATTAAATTCTTTCCCGTTCTTCAAAGTGAGTATGAAGCAGTCTATGGGCCATGTCGTTGAAAGGCTGGCCCAGATATTCCTGATATAGTTTCTGGATTTCTGAATTCTCATGAGATTTTCTGATCTTTTTATTTTTGTCTTCTTGATAGATGGCTTCCTGACGCTTTCGGACAATTTCAAAATTGCCGTGATGGTAAGGCTGCCCGCCTCCAGCAACACAACCTCCGGGACAAGCCATAATTTCAATGGCTTCATATTGATCCTTGCCGTCCCTGATTTCTTCGAGTAGGGTCCGGGCGTTTCCGAGCCCGCTGGCTATGCCTATCCGTAGCGTCTTATCGCCAATTTGCACTGTGGCCTTTCGCAATCCTGTGTCTCCCCGGAGCTGCTCGAACTCAACTTTCTGTAATTCTTCACCAGTCAGCCACGCATAAGCTGTCCTGAGTGCAGCTTCGATAACCCCGCCGCTGGTTCCGAAGATCACTGAGGCGCCTGTGGTCTCACCCAATGGTTTGTCGTATTCACTCGAAGGCAGATTGATAAAATCGAGACCGGCTTCTTTGATCATCAGGCCAAGTTCCCGGGTCGTAACGACAATATCGACGTTATTATGCTCATCCTTGGTCAGTTCCGGACGCTTGGCCTCAGCTTTCTTGGCAATACAGGGCATGACGGAGACCATTACGATATTGTCCGGGTCAATGCCATTCTTCTCGGCATAGTAAGTTTTTACGATTGTACCGAACATAATATGCGGCGACTTGCAGGTGGAAGGCACTTCCAACAGTTCAGGAAACTGATGCTCAATAAATTTGACCCAAGCTGGACAGCAGCTCGTAAGCATCGGGAGTGTTTTATTGTTCTGCAGACGGTAGATCAGTTCTGAGGCTTCTTCCATAATTGTCAGATCCGCTCCAAAATCCGTATCGAAAACTGCGTTAAATCCAATACGTTTTAACGCGGTTACAAGCTGCCCGGTTGCAATTGTCCCCGGTTCCATATCAAATATTTCTCCGATGGCTACGCGGATAGCGGGAGCAGTTTGGACAATCACATATTTATCCGGATCATTTAAAGCTTCCCATACTTTATCGGTATGATTAATTTCCGTAAGCGCCGCTGTAGGGCATACCTGGACACATTGCCCGCAGTAAGTACAAGAAGACTCTACCATCGGAATATTAAAGGCAGGGCCAACGAAGGCTTCAAATCCGCGGCCAATCCCTGAGAGGATACCGCAGGTTTGGACCTTATTGCACATCGTTTCACAGCGCCGGCAGTAAATACACTTGTTAGCGTCTTTGACGATTGCCTCACTGGATACGTCCTTCGGATAATTCATCCGTTCACCTTCCCAGCGGATATGCCGGATCCCCAATTCTGCGGCTAAGGCCTGAAGTTCACATTCCCCGTTTTTAGGACAAGTGAAGCATTCATTGGGATGATTCGATAACAAGAGTTCAACCGCCATTCTTCTCGCCGTAATTGCTGTAAGCGTATGCGTAAGTACCTCCATTCCGTCCGTAATGGTGGTTACGCACGCCGGGACAAGTTTATTCCGGTTTGTTTTTGCATCGATTAGCTCAACCATGCAGACCCTGCAGGAAGCCGTCTGATTGACCATTTTAATATCATGCAAATCCAGATGACATAAGGTTGGGATCCGAACCCTTGCTTTATGGGCAGCTTCCAAAATGGTGATGCCTTCAGGGAGCCGCAGATATTGATGGTTAATTTTAAAATCAACCATTTTTTTGGCAGGATGCGTTTGTTGAGCGTGGGTCATGGCTAGCCTCCTATGATTTCAGACCAATTTTGTTCTTTGCCTGATATCGTCCTTCCCCCCGGGGATGGTCGATGTCTTTAATCAGGGCCAGGTATTCATCCCAAAAATATTTCATGGTACTAATGACCGGGTTGGGGGCAGTCTGACCAAGCCCGCAGAGCGAACTGCCTTTAACCATGTAAGCAAGCTGTTTGATGGCATCTATATCTGCCATTGTTCCTTTGCGACGGGTAATTAGATTCAGCTTTTCATATAACCGCTTCGTACCAATCCGACAGGGGGTACAGCGGCCGCAGGATTCATCCATCGTAAACTCCAGGTAAAACTTGGCGATATTGACCATATTATCGGTTTCATCCATGATGATCATGCCCCCTGATCCCATCATGGACCCGATACTGACCAGGTTATCATAGTCTAAAGGAATATCCAGGTGTTTCTCCGGAATCACACCTCCGGACGGTCCGCCTGTTTGGACGGCTTTGAATTTGTGGCCATTGGGGATACCTCCACCAATTTGAAAGATAATTTCTCGTAAGGTTGTTCCCATTGGGACTTCGACCAGGCCAACATTTTTGACTTTACCGGCCAGCGCAAAAACCTTGGTTCCTTTACTTTTCTCAGTGCCAATGGAAGCGAACCAACTGCTCCCTTTAAGGATAATCGGCGCAATGTTGGCAAACGTCTCCACATTGTTCACACAGGTCGGACAGCCCCAATATCCTTCTTCGGCAGGATAAGGCGGCTTATAATTTGGCTCACCGCGTTTTCCTTCACAGGAGTTAATGAGCGCTGTTTCTTCCCCGCATACAAAAGCCCCGGCCCCATATTTCAACTGGATATCAAAAGAAAAAGACGTGTTGAAAATATTTTCTCCCAGGAATCCCAATTCTCGAGCCTGCTGCAAAGCAGTTTGCAGTCTGAAAATTGCCAGCGGGTATTCGGCTCGGATGTATATGAATCCGTTGGCGGCGCCAATCGCATAGCCGCCGATCACCATGGCCTCTAAAACAGAATGAGGATCGCCCTCCAGGATGCTCCGGTCCATGAAAGCCCCCGGGTCACCTTCGTCTGCATTGCAGATGATATATTTGTCCTTGCTTTTTTGATTTTTTGTAATTTCCCATTTGAGACCTGTGGAAAATCCCCCCCCGCCACGGCCCCGTAGCCCGGATTTTTTTATTTCGTCTATGACCTGATCCTGGGACATTGTTGTCAGCACTCTTCCCAAGGCTTCATAGCCTCCGACCACAATATAATCCAAGATATTTTCCGGGTTAATCAAACCGCAATTGCGCAAGGCAATCCGGTATTGTTTCGGATTTTTTGCTGTTTCTGACATCATAGCCTCCAAACAAATTTACGTACTTTGTAATCTACGCCCGCTTCTACATCCGGTCAAAGTTTATTTCCAAAGAGAGACTTTCAACTGCTTTCCCATTTTTAATATGCTGCTCAATAATTTCGCGGACCTTGTCTTTGGTTACATTGCCATAGAGAACCGGTTGTTCACCTGGTTTATTTACCTGAACAGTTGGTTCCGAGTGACAGCAGCCAATGCAGCCGACAGGAACAACTTGGGCATTGGTTATGTTCTGGGCAGTGATTTCATCCGAAAAAGTATTGTAGGTCTCCCTTGAACCTGATGAGATGCCGCAGGTGCCCATCCCCACAAGAATTTTGATTTGTCCTTCCGGCGTTTGGCCGCCTTGTTCTATATTCATATTTTTTTGGTATTCTTCTTTGATTCTTTTTAAGTTCTCCAGCGAACCAATCTTCATACCAGCATCTCCTTCCGGCGGTATGATTCGAGGATGGTATCCAGGTCGTCTTCTCTCACCCTTCCAAATACTTTGTCATCGATCATCATAACAGGAGCCATGCCGCAAGTGCCGATACAGCGGACATCTTTCAGACCGAAAAGACCATCAGGCGTAATTTCATTGGATTCAATGCCAAGCTTTTCTTTCAGTCTTTCCATAATTTTATCTGCCCCTTTAACAAAGCAAGCCGTCCCCATACAGATACTGATCGTATGTTTTCCCCTTGGCTTGGTTGTGAAGTAGGAATAAAAGCTGACGACCCCAAATACTTCTGCTCCCGGAATTCCTAATTTTCGGGCAATAAAAAGTTGTACATCTCTCGGTAAATAACCAAAAATATTCTGGGCCTTATGTAAGATTTCAATCAGAGCGCTTTTCGTTGTTGGCAAATTGATAATAAAAGCTTCCAGTTCCTCAAATTTTTCTCTGGGCAAATTTCCCTTGGCGGGTTCCATAACATCGATTGCCTGTGGCTTAGTCATAGCAAGTACACGATCCTTTCCGATAACAGCAATAATTTTTCATGGCAAAGAGCTATTCAGTAATAGTTTGGAAAAATAGCATAGATTTATTCAGACAAGAGCTCGGGCATAAAATAATGCAATGAACTTTTGCATGTTCATTGCATTTCTGGTTAGCCATTATCTTGTTACTTTATTATTCATATCGTCATTCTCAAATTATTTACATTATTATAGAACGTATTACTCATATACTATCCGTATTCCGTCTATTTCTTACTATACTGACACAGTGGATAGAAAGATCTGCTCTCCAAAGATCATTACGGTAAATATCCCAAGGGACAGAAATGGTCCGAAAGAGATCTCTGATTTCAGGGACCTCTTTTTGACTGTGATCAGTAACACCGCAGTAATACTTGCATACAACGAACCAAGGAACAAAGCCAGCAGCACCGGCGGGCCCATAAAAAACCCTGCAGCTGCCATCAATTTGATATCTCCTCCGCCTAAGCCATCGGGGAAAAATAAGCTTAAAAGAAAAAGCGGCAAGGAAGCCGCAAAAAAACCAATCACCCAGGTATACCACGCAGCTCCCAAACACACACTCTGATAGACGCCGTGCAAAACACTTAAGCCCAGCACAAAAATGACCAGCTTATCCGGAATCACCTTTTTCTGCCAGTCAATAAACGCCACCACAACCAGCACTGACAAAAGTATTGCTACAAAAACACTTTCCAGATTCAGTCCATAAGTAAACCAGACAATCAGATACAAGATCCCGTTCAGCAGCTCGACCGCGGGATAGACCGGGGAGATCGGCCCCTGGCAGTTTTTGCAGCGTCCCCGCAGAAAAAGATAGCTGAAAACAGGGATGTTCAAATACCAAGGAATCAGCGTATTACAGTGCGGGCAGTAGGACCTCCCGCCAATAACGCTTCTTCCAATCGGAATCCGGTAAATGCACACATTCAGAAAGCTGCCAATCACTAACCCATATAGCAAGACGATGACGGAGATCATAATATTTTCGATCAAGACGGTACCACCTTTTTGATGTTGGAATTAAAGGCCTAATACGGATAAATAATCTCAGCCACAGTCCAGAAGATAATCAGCAGTCCTACAAGTATTGGCAGAAATATCAGGATCGCCCTTTCCTTTTTGCCAATGATTGTCGCAATTCCGGCAATAAAGCCTGCTAATCCCAATGCAGCTACTGCAAACGTCGGAAAAGGCAGTGCGCCCATCATTTTCAGCACGATCAATACAATAAAAGCAACGCTCAGCCCAGCCGACCATCGTCCAGAACGAGATTGGGGCCATAACTTTGTCTTCATATGATCATCCCTTCCTGTCACTTAATACTTCAACCTTATTATTGTATATACCCGGAAAGCTCGTTTCTAATCATTGATAAATAAGCTATGCAGCAAAAGAAACAAAATCGTACAAAATCCCAAAATGATGGATATCCTGACGAGAATAGCGTTGTCTTTATGTTTACGTACCGCTCTTATTCCTGTAATAAAGGCTGCAATGCTTGCCAGGAAAACGAGTACGGTAACATCCCACCACCGGTCTTCATACCTCAGGATCTCAAAAACATTTACAAGCACGACTGATACCACTATAACAACAATGAATAAGGCCTGCAGTCCTACCGACCATTTTCCGAGTTTAGTTTGAGGCTTTAGACAGCATTTCATTTCCAGACCCCCAGATGCACCTTTTTTTCTTTCATCATTTCCCTGTTAACTATAGAACTTAACTTTTACTGAGATATTTAGCTAAAAAACACGTTCACAGCGACGCCGCAAAAACTCAGGATATAATACACGCCAATCAAAATCACCAAAAAAACCAGGATCGACCGTTCTTTGTTCCTGATAACAGCTTTCATTCCAATAATAGCTGCTGCTATGCCTGCAGCAAAGATCAGAACGGTAATGACAACCTGCAGGGGATTATTCAAGACCAGTTCTAAGCCGGAATATCCTTCCTTGTAAGGAAGTACAGAGCCCACGACAAACAAAATCCAACTGACAATCACCAGAATGAAGGATTTTTTTCCGGATTTGCTTTTGGGTAAAATCGTAATTCTCATGACATTCACCCCTTTTTATAAAGAAAAATTGGCTGATACCAAGTCTTTGGCGGCTGCTTAGTTGCACTTAGATATATCAGAAAGTAATTATACTTTTTGAATATACCCATAAAACCGACCTTGTTAGCGGTTAGAGTTGGTAGCTCTAATATTAATATACCATGGCTTACTGATATCGCCTATAGGCTTTCCGTTTATTCCCACTCGACAAGTTTTTCTAATTACTAAACATATTTGTTTAACTTCTATCAAATTTAAGCTACTTTTTTCTTTGTTCTATCCGGATTATTTTTCGCTTTTGGAATTTTCAGTATCTAAATAGTATCATTAGTAGTAATATTTATACTATGCTCACATACTTTAGATTCAGCAATCGTTATGGCAACGCTATGTTCACAGTCGGTAAAAGTGTTGGTATACATACATCAAAATACTGAGACAACAGCTTATGTATACTATATAGCATTATAACGTCCCTTTCTCATGACGAGCCTAGCACATGCCGACGGAGATTTTCTGCAAGCCGGCGATGTGAATAATCTGGTGTTCTGAACGCTGACATAATAAGAGCTAGGCTTAGTAGAATGAGAGGTGTGCAGTGAAATTATCGGTTTGTCGTTAGTTGTCGAGGTTCCTAGAGATCATTGAATCCATCAGCTTCAGCATGCGGGTTCGATTCCCGTATCCTGCTGCACATCATCTGCACAAGATAATACAATGAATCCCGCCTCCATTAGATAGAGGCGGGATTTTTGTTTTCTTGTGTTTGCAAGGGGTTAGCTGGTTGTGTTCCTAACTCAAAAATACCTTTAAAAAACGCAAATCCACTTAAATAAAGCTTCTAACATTGGAAACATAATCTCCAATGCGAAAAAAATTATGTTAAAACAGCAGAGGAACTTTTTATCCACCGTAACTGTCTCTTATACAGAATTGTAAGAATCAGCGAGTTAACAGGGCTAGATTTGGATTCTCCCGATATCAGACTTCATATTCTAATGTCTTATTGGTCGAACGGTTGGGTAAAATGAGCTAAAGTGTATTAAACCGCAAAAATCCGTAGAAACAAAACTCTTGGTAATAACTGTATAACGCCCCGGAATTGATGATTCCGGGGCGTTATTCCCACGATAAGAACGATATCAGCTCCATAGAACCCTCATGCCGGTTCTATGATCACCATTATTACTGCTTTTTTAGCCAAGCAGCAGCTTCCTCAAAGCTTTCACAGTAATGAAAATCGATTAAAGACTTAGTATATGTTCCCAATTTGTTTAAAACTTGCTTCTGTATAATATTTTGAGGTAAAATTTGTGCTATCTTAGTAAACCCGGCTCTGGCTGCTTTGGGGATGTAAACTTCTTCCAGCCATTTTTGGTCGTCTGGTCTTATTGTTGTAAAATTTCTGTTATCTGTTAAACATTTTTTTGCTTGGTACTTTAAGCCACATTCTATGGTTTTTTCGAATGCTTCCCTGAGCTGCTCGCTGCTCATATAACCCTTAAATATTACTACAACAGCACGATTAACTTCATCCCAATATATTTCGACATACTTTTCTGAAAAATAAATCATAACAAAACCTTCTTTCTTACCAATTCTGTTGCTTCAGATTTGCCAGGGGCATGGCATACCTCTGGCAAATCTATGAAGGTTGTTTCCGCGTTTTAGTCAGTAACTATTCGTTTACTGTCGCATGCTTCGGTTTCGGCAAAGGATTGACAAAGATAAATACAATACTCGCTACTGCAAGTCCGATCATGCACCATACCATCGGCATCGCAAGCATATCTCCGGTAACAGCACCGACAAAAGAGATAAAGTAACCTGAAAAGAAAGCAAAGATATTGACGGCAGCCAACAAGACAGATGTGCTGAGCGCGACTTCCTGGGGACTGGCAATCATGCCGGCGATCATATAACAGGCCGGCAATACGATAGAGAATGAAGCGCCGGCTATAGCCATGCCTATCGCAACGAGAACGATATTTCCGGAATAGATGACCAGCGCATAACCAACCGCACCGAGCAGCAAGCCTAACGCCACGACATATTTCTTAATGGCTTTGAACAAAGGACCATAAACAAAGCCGCCACCCATACCGCCCAGGGTGAATACCGACAGCACCATACCGGCAACAGCAGGACCACCTAAATTATTCTTTTGCAGAAATCCGGACATGAGGATGGCGGACGGGAATATTAAAATGATATAGATGCCAAGTAATAATGCTGTCAGCAAAACGCCTCCGCGAATTCTGACCTTTGGTTTCTCTGCTCCCGCAGGCTGTCCAACCTTGGGCGGTTCTGTCAGGAAGATCAGAACAAGGATCAAAGAAACAATACCCAACGCGTGTGAATAGAAACTGTATTGCCAGCCGATTTCAGCCAGTGCGCCGCCCGCAAACTGCATGACGATTGCTCCCAAATTCATGACCATTGATCCGATTCCCAACATGGTTGCTCTTTTGTTACCCTCGTAGACACTGAGAACAAGCGCATTGCCCATAGGTGTAATGAAGCCGAAGCCTATACCGAATATAGCTCTTTCGATCAGAATGACGGTCATACTATTTGCAGATACAGGTGCAAGACCGCCTACAAGATAAAATAACATACCAATGATTATTATAGTTTTGTATTTAACTTTATTCCCTGCCAACGCACCAGCGATCAATGATGCCGGAATCATCAGCAAAGATGGCAACGTTGATATTAAGGCTATTGTCGACATGGGCACGTTGGGAAACGCCGCCGAGATACTGGCCAATGCTGCCGAAACGTTACCGGCCGACATGGTGATGACATATACCGACATAATTGCAAATGCGACGATAAACGGACTTTTCTTTTCTTTTTCTGATAGCATAATTTTCCCTCCATTTTATTGTTACATATATTTCAATATAATTCTTGCTAGCTGTCAGCAATCTTTAGAACATACGGTATTTAAGCCACTCATCCCTCAGTGCGCCCAATCGATCATCCCCAACGAAGACGCTGTTGCCGCGTTCGTTAATAATTGAAGGCCATAAGAAAAATCCTGGTTTTTTGTACTCAGTCAAGCAACGCCTAACCTCAGCGCGGATCATCTCTTCGTCCGCGCCAATATAGGACGGGGGTCCCGACGAATCCCAACCGCCTTCAACTGCGATCTGTCCCCGGTACTTATCAAGAATCCCGGCCAGATCATTCATTGGCTGCGCAGACTGCCAGACTCTCACACCTATTTCGACCATATCCGGAATAATCTCTTCGCATTTCCCGCAGTCATGAATATTGAAAAGCACGCCTCGCTTCGTCACAGCCTCCGCCATTCTTGCCCAATAAGGTTTTATAAGCTTTCTAAATGTCTCCGGGGACATGAACAATCCGCGCGCTGTAGCATTGTCATCTCCAAGACAATAAATATCCGGGTTATAAAAATCGATTAATTTGTTAATATAGGCGATCTTATATTCGGTAACGGCTTCAAAAAAGTCCATGCACGCCTGCGGTTCCATCACAAGAGCGCAAAGTGCTTCTTCAAAGGTCATAAAAGACACCAGCCGTTGAAATGGTCCTAAGCCATCCATAATTTCAACGAGTCTCTCTTCCCCGTCACTCGGCGGCCTCCTATTTTTTTCTGCCTCAGCCATAGCCTTAAAGTCCATAGAGGCGACATCGGGGATTTTTACGTGTTTTTCCCATTCTGTAACATCATCAAACAACATAAATCCTGGCTTTGGTATACTGCCTTCCTTTGTTGTTACCCAAGGAACGCCAAAAATATCAGTACCATTTCTCATTAACGGCGCTTCCTGATCAAGAGAGGCCATGCCGGCTAATTGAACATCTTCGTGAGAAAGCGGCACATATTCCGGCTTTCCGCCGTAGATAGATTCCAGCGCATTCTGTTTTGGGGTCATCATAATTTTTCCTCCGTCATATTAATTTCATTGTCGATCAGAGTTTCGAGTACCTTTTCGTCTAAATCACACGGATAATAGATGAAGCGTTAACGGAGACAGTGAGTGGGTTAACGGCGTCGACAATTCTCTGTTTCCCAAATTCGACGGCTAGAGCGATATCGCTGATTTCCGAAATATGTCATTCCTCCTTTGATTTTTCAGGCAATTCTTCACCTGCAAGTCTAATATGTTTGCTGCATGACGTTATGATTCGCCATCCAGCATTGCCTGTAAAATATTAGCACCAATTTCCTCTATACCGCTTACGTGATAATAAATCGCATTTCCGTTGATTTCACGCGCGTCTTTCTCCACCGCTTCCGCTTCTTCCGGACTCACAAGATCCGTTTTGTTTATAAGCACTGTATGTGCGCCGCTCAGCTGACCAATAATCAGATTCTCCAATGAAATGCGCAGCCGCTGCCAGCGGCCTGCATCAATGATTACAGTAATCTGAGCATTAGCTCTAAGATGTGTAGATAGGGCCTCCGAGACATTGCTCGGAAAAGCGACACCAGTTGTTTCAATGATGAGTCATTCTAGGATCAAGTTCATTTTGTATTTCCCGAATCCCCGAAATGATCATTTGCCAATGAACAACAGACACAGCCCGAAAAAATGTCCTTTACTTTATATCCGGTCAACCTCAGCCAACTTGTGAAAAATGCGGATATTTAATATAATTTAATAATAACCCGGTGTCAGCTTATATGCTATATATCGAAACGACAATTGTTGAGGGGTCTTTCATTTAAGAAACTGTATCGCGCGTACAGTGAATATCGGGAGGCTGTATGAAACTGAATATTTGGATGCTCGCACAATGGCTGAAGGAATATGACCCCATTCTGACCGTGACTAGCGGCGCTGATGAAATCGAGGGAATGCAGTTTTTGTCCAGTTTTGCCCCGAAGGGCCGTCGGCATATCTATATCGGCAGGGCAAAGGATTTTTTGAGCGGGAATACGTCCGAAGAAGTTCTGCTGACACATGGCAACGACGTCATCAGTTTACGGTCCTTGGATATGGACGAGATATCTAGCAGGATCATCGATTGCTTTGAGTTTTATAACAATTGGGAAAGTATGGTTTTTGAGAGCGCGCAGTTGGAGCATCCCGAGCAGCGCATAGTGGACGCCTGCAACAACCTGATTGGCCCTATCTTAATTGTAGACCTGAAGCTGAATCTCATTGCATATTCCAAAAACTATAAACCCGGTGAAATCAACCAGTTTTGGGACGAGTATATCCAATTGAACAAGTCCTCCCTAAAATCCATACACTTGATGAATTCCAGCAATTCTATAAAGTTGATTCCCGTTCGGCATAATCGACTCGTATATGAGGAACCCGTGGCTGCGCCTTACTCCTACGGAATCATGGTCAGCTACTGCGATAAAGACAACAACCTGATTGGGCAATGCGTGTTATGCATGAATCACCCGATCACGCCGCGTGAGCTATGCCTAGCCAAAACGATCGAAGCTGCGCTTGCCTCGATCGCCCAGAACACGACTGGCAACACTTTCATTAATTTCGCACAGTCGATCGTATTCGAAGCCTTGTCCTCAGGGAGCCTGGCGGAACACAACCAAAAAAAGCTCATTGCACTGATGGATTGGGATGAGGATGTCTCTTATCAGGTGACCGTTTGCAAAATAAATGGAGCACCAACGAACGGCAGCCTTATGACGTATCTCAGTGGCCTGAGCGAGTGCTTTAAAAAGGCGATCGGTCTTATTTTTCAGGAACAGCTCGTTTTCTGTCATCAGGCGGAAGCATTTGCAGAGCACCAGCTGTTATCGACAATTCCGGGTGAGATCCCGTTATTTGTAGGTGTGAGCGCCCAATTTGTCAACCTTGGAGAGGTGGCGATTTACCACAGGCAGGCGTCAATCGCGGTAAAACGAGGATTTGAACAAAACAAAAGCTTGACACACTTTCGCGACTGCGCGATCGATGTGCTCGTTTTCGAATCGGACAGGGATTTCTGCCGCCATTGCGTCCATCCTGGGGTCCGGTACCTAAAGGATTACGACGACCAATCTGGGACGTCGTATAGCCTGACGCTGCGCAACTACCTCCAGTCTGAGCGCAGTTATTTATTGACGGCTCAGCAGCTATTTATCCACCGCAACACTGCTGTATACCGCCTTGAAAAAATCAATGAATTGTACCGTTTTAATTTGGATGACCCAGAGGAACGGGAGTATATTCTGTTCTCCTTTCGCTTGCTTGGATGCTAACGGATGATTTTGCTACGGTCGGAGACTGCGCACAGGCCCGCAATCTCGTGTTCGCAACTGGGAAGGTTTCTTCGTTGCGTTGCATCTGTAATCTTCTGACTTTTGCAAAGCGAGGACAGTCAGAGTGACCGTCCTCGCTTATTTGCCTATTAAACACAATTGTGATGGAATCTCCGAAAACAGGAATTGTCAGACGGCAAAATCACCGAAGAAGAATATGCCGAGTAGAAACTCAACTGGCCTGACACCGCTGATGATTGCTGCAAATTCCAGCCCAAGAAAAATTGGAGAAAAACATAAAAACGTCCTCTGGAAACTTGTCGTTTCCAGAGGACGTTTTATCCTTCTGTAATTTGTAGGTGGTTATGAAGTTAATATCAAATCAGCATCAACAACACTGATTCCGCCCTTTAAAATAATCAGTATTCTCAAGGCTTCCTAGAATTCGTGCCATTATTCCCACTCTATCGTTCCGGGAGGTTTAGAGGTAATGTCATAAACCACGCGGTTCACACCGTGGACCTCGTTGACGATCCTGTTTGAGATGACTTCGAGCAGTTCGTACGGTAGCTTTGCCCAGTCGGCCGTCATCGCATCGTCACTCGTGACCGCCCTTAACACGATGGGATAACCATACGTACGTCCATCTCCCATCACGCCGACACTGCGGACAGAGGGCAGCACCGCAAAATACTGCCATACCTCCATGTGGAGTCCGGCTCTAATAATCTCTTCCCTGACAATTGCATCCGCTTCTCTTAAATAATCCAGCTTTTCCGGCGTAATTTTACCGATGATGCGAATGGCGAGCCCCGGACCCGGGAATGGCTGGCGCCAGACAATCTCTTCCGGCAAACCAAGTTCCAGTCCGACTTCCCGGACCTCATCCTTGAAAAGCATCCGTAAAGGTTCGATTAGTTTAAACTGCATATCTTCCGGCAGGCCGCCAACATTATGGTGCGTTTTAATGGTTTCAGCCGTTTCGGTGCCGCTTTCTACAATATCCGGATAAAGCGTACCCTGTACCAGAAAATCAATCTGGCCCAACTTACGGGCTTCATCTTCAAACAGCCTGATAAATTCATTGCCGATCCGTTTACGTTTTTCTTCCGGTTCGGAAATTCCTTTCACCTTGGCCATAAAACGTTCCGAAGCATCGACAAAATCCAGATTCAGGTGAAACTTTCCGATAAACGTATCCTTGACCTGCTCCGATTCATTCTTGCGCATAAATCCATGATCGACATAAATGCAGGTCAGCTGGTCCCCGATCGCTCTATGAACAAGCACTGCGGCAACAGAAGAATCGACCCCGCCGCTTAATGCGCATAAGACCTTTTTGTCTCCGACTCTCTTCCTGATCTCCTGCACCTGGGACTCAATAAAAGATTCCATGGTCCAGTTGCCCTGGCAGCCGCATACCCTGTACAGGAAGTTCTCAAGCATTGCCTGTCCTTCCGGAGTATGTTTGACTTCCGGATGAAATTGAACGCCATAAAAGTTCTTTTCCGGACAATAGATTCCTGCAACCGGTGTATTGGCGGTAAAGGCAGCCTGGATGAAACCGGCAGGCAGTTCCAGCACTGAGTCCCCATGACTCATCCAGCACTGACGAGTACCTTTCAGTCCGTACCAGACCCCTTCATTATATTCGATCGTGATCTCTGTTTTTCCATATTCATGGGCCTGCGGCCTCTCCACACGTCCGCCTAACTGTACGGTCATCAGCTGCATGCCGTAGCAGATACCAAGGATCGGTACCCCCAGTTCATAGATTGCAGGGTCAATGAAAGGCGAACCCTCCTGATTGACACTGGCAGGACCTCCCGAAAAAATGATTCCTTTCGGGGCCATGGCTTTAATCTTTTCTACAGGGGTCTTATAGGAAATCATCTCTGAATATACTTTTGCTTCTCTGACCCGGCGCGCAATCAGCTGATTATATTGTCCGCCAAAGTCAAGAACCAACACCAGTTCACGTTCCACTTGTATCATCCTTTCAACATTTCAGTACTATGATCATTTTCTCTTAACCGGCAGCAAAATGGAGCAATCTCTTTTGATTTATTTCTCATAAACCTCCGGCTTCAAAACGCCAATATACGGGAGGTTCCTGTACATTTCGCCATAATCAAGCCCATAGCCGACTGCAAACTCATTTGGTATTACAAAGCCGTTGTAATCAGGCTGAATATCGGCCTGTCTCCGCTCCGGTTTGTCCAGAAGCGTAACAATCTTCAGGCTTAAGGGTTGTCTCCTAAGAAGGTTTTCCTTCAGGTATTTCAACGTTAGCCCTGTATCAACGATATCCTCAACAATCAGGACGTGCTTGTCCTCGACACCGGTCTCCAGATCTTTCAGTAGCCGGACGGCTCCCGAAGAATGGTCGGAATTCCCGTAACTTGAAACGGCCATAAAATCATATCTCAACGGAATTCTGATTTGCCGGATCAAATCTGCAAAAAAAGGCACGGCTCCCTTAAAAATACCAATGGTCAGAAGATCCTTGCCAAGATAATCACTGGTAATCTGTTCACCCAGTTCGGCCACCCTTTTTTTTAGCTGTTCCTCGGTTATCAGCACCTTCGCAATTTTTCTTTCCATTTGTACCACTCCATTAAACTATTACCACTGAATTATATCATAAGTTGAATAGGATAAAAAAGAAGGCACTGCAAAAACTGTATTTGAACAGCTTTTTTTGCAGTACTTTCTTTAATAAATCCAAAAATCTATTCAGCCACATCTGGCGGCTGGATTGAAATCTTTCTTCCAATATCTTTAAATTCCAGTACTAGGGCCATCGGTTCTCCGGTTTCCTTGTTTTGCGCTCTTACTTCAACCTGCATTACAGTTTTGGTGCTTCTGGCAATATAGAGCGTGTATTCAAAACCGGTCCATAGAGTTTCCATCATCTGGTTCTGTACGCTTGGTTTCAGCGTGTATACCCAGCATTTCTTGCTGTTTAATTCTTCCTCTCCTTTAAGCATCACCTCACCGATCTCTTTCAGCTGCAAACTAGCCAAAGGGTTAAGCTCCACCAGAAAGACTTTTTGGGCAACTGTTACATCGCTGAATTTTGCCCACGCTTTACTAAAAGGATCTTTGTTGTAGAGAACATCACCCACCTTGATCATCTCAACTTTGCTTCCCGCTAACTGACCTTGAATCTGAATGTTTTCACCGCTCTTATAACCGGTAATCCTCGTGAGTAACCGCGTCTTGCCATCCACCGTCTGCTGCTGTGTTAAAGTGTAAGAAAATGAATTGGCTTTATTCAGGTTTTCTAGTCCCAGGATAACCAGCTGCTGCGGATCCGGCTTACTTACTATTGTGATTATTCCCCCGATGACAAGCAAAAAAATGATGATGGAACCAACAATAATTTTCTTTTTCATTCCTTGCCCTCCTGGCGGAGTTCTTACTTAATATTATGACTAGCTAGATCAAGGTATTACTGGTAATTCCTGTTTCAGCTGAATATCTATTATACAGCTACATATTGGAAAAGCCAAAGTTAGTAGATCAAATGCCAGGGGCTGCCATATCTACGCCTGAAATTTGGTGTCGGTGACCGTTGTCGACGGTCGTGTAGAAATTCCAATTATGCACATGCCATCCGTTCTGTAACGGAATTGAAGGACCCGAAACAGCTTTGTAGTAGTGCGTGTGCCCATGCTCAAATAAAACGTAATTTTCTGAGTGATGCACATGACTGTCACCGGTTGGAATAGCTATTCCTGAAATATCTAAACATTGATGAGAATGCCCCTGATCGCAGGATGTATGCGTTACACTTCCATGATTATGGTTTAGCGGGCTTTTCGTAGTTTGCACCATAAATGATAACCTCCCCTCTTAGATAAAATATTTCCAGAGGAGGTTTTTTGAGCATATTCCATTTAATTTTTATCCAAATAAAAGCATTAGAGGTCCATCACGCTTTTATGACTAGATCCGTAGGACAAGTTCCCTCTGCAGAAGTTTTTTGCGAGGAAATATTATTTGATCATTCCTGACCTCGAAAACAACAGAATATACAAAGATTTTTCACCAGACTCTCGAAAAAAACGTCCATCTCGGGCTGTTAATTCTGAAGACAAACATTTTAAGTCTAAACTTGTATAACTAGCATATATACTACTACAAATATATTTAGAATAATTAATTTATAAGGTAAAGCAACCAATTCTTCTTGAGAGGAGGAATTGGACTATGACAAAACTCTATCAGACAATGATGATCATTTTTGGTTCCTGTTCCCTTCTTGTAAGCCTGATCGCTTTGATTATCCAAATAATTAAACTATGTATCTAATTAGAAATTTGCCTAGATCTAGCCTTATGTGTAAAAAGTAGCCGCCTACAAATCAAACTACTTTTTACACCAAGCAATATGGTTGCTTTACCCATCTATAGGGAGAATTCCTTATAGATTTTTTGTTCACAATGTTATTTTATGAGATTGATTAACCATTTATGATAAGAATCATACAAAGACCATTGATTTAAGATGATCAAGGACACTTTCACAAGTGGCATACATGACTGGCCTTTGCATAGATTGTTCTTTGAAAACAATAAAGCCCCCCTTATCCAGGGAGGCATAGCAGACAGTTAAATTTTCTTTAAAATTTTTCTCAGTAAACGAATAATCTCTAAGATAAGCAAAATAAGGATAATTGTTAAGATTACTAACATTATTCATCCCCCCTTTTTTATCTACAATATTTTATGTTCAAGCTACTTGGTTTGTCCTAAATTAAAGCAAAAAAGAAAGACAACCAGGTACGGTTGCTCCCACCAATTACAATATATATTTTTGGTCAAGAGACTGAATCAGTTTACTGAACAGCCGGAATTGATCATTCTCGAAGAAGTTATCATACGGTAGCAAAACACCTAAAAGAACGAACGTTTCATAAGTCTCTTCCGATGATCATGGAACGATTTGGCCATAAAGATGATGAGCAACTAGACTCGTATATATGCATGTTACTAAAACAATGAAAAAAGAGGCTTCTCAAAAGTTCAGTGAACTGATGAAAAACCTCTGATTCTTTCATACTCCCCTACGGTATTATTTTTTTGTCTAGAAATGTTACCGTTTCGTTACCGCAGGGGTATGATAAGCGATATTGTCGCTTTGATTTTGGCTTATATTAAAGGCATATGGTTTTCGCCTACATCATGCCGCCCATGCCGCCCATACCACCCATGCCGCCCATGGCAGCTGCCGGATTTTCTTTCTCAGGCAGGTCGCATACGAGGCACTCTGTAGTTAAGAGCATGGCGGAGATCGAAGCTGCATGCTGCAGAGCCGAACGGGTTACTTTCGCCGGGTCAACGATACCGGCAGCGATCATATCTTCATATACTTCAGTCATCGCGTTGAAGCCTACACCTCTAGCGCTGTTGCGGACTTTTTCCACAACGACGGAACCCTCGAGACCAGCATTATTAGCAATCTGTCTGACAGGCTCTTCCAGTGCTTTACGGATAATAGCCACTCCGGTTTTCTGATCGCCGGATACATCAACGTTATCAAGTGCAGCAAGTGCATCCAGATAAGTTGTACCACCGCCTGCAACAATACCTTCTTCGACTGCGGCACGCGTAGCTGCCAGAGCGTCCTCAATGCGCAGTTTCTTTTCTTTCATTTCAGTTTCGGTAGCTGCTCCAACCTGGATGACGGCAACACCCCCGGCCAGTTTAGCCAGACGTTCCTGGAGTTTTTCTTTGTCATAGTCGGAGGTTGTTTCTTCAATCATCTTCTTGATGGATTCAACACGGGCACTGATAGCCTGTTGGTCGCCGTTGCCATCAACGATGGTCGTTTCTTCCTTGGTTATTTTGACCTGACGGCAGCGTCCGAGCATATCCAACGAAGTATTTTCTAGTTTGAGGCCGAGGTCTTCAGTAATGACCTGTCCGCCGGTCAGAACAGCAATGTCTTCGAGCATTGCTTTACGGCGGTCTCCAAATCCAGGAGCCTTGACGCCTACGGCAGTAAAGGTTCCACGAAGCTTATTGACAATCAGGGTAGCCATAGCTTCGCCTTCCAGATCTTCAGCGATGATCAGGAGCGGTCTGCCGGCCTGAACTACTTTTTCCAGAACAGGAAGGATATCTGCAATTGCACTGATCTTCTTGTCGGTGATCAGGATGAACGGATCGTTTAAGATAGCTTCCATTTTATCGGTATCGGTAATCATATAGGCGGAAACATACCCGCGGTCAAACTGCATTCCTTCAACAACTTCCAGTTCAGTGGTCATGCCTTTGGCTTCTTCAACAGTGATAACACCGTCTTTGCCGACTTTTTCCATAGCCTCGGCAATCAGACTGCCGATGGTGGTGTCGGAAGCGGAAATCGAAGCAACCTGAGCTATGGCTTCTTTGCTTTCCACAGTCTTGGCATTCGCTTTAACGTCAGCAACAATCGCTTCTACAGCTTTTTCAATACCACGTTTGATCTCCATAGGATTGGCGCCTGCAGCAACGTTCTTCAGACCTTCACGAATGATGGCCTGAGCCAGAACGGTCGCTGTGGTCGTGCCGTCGCCAGCTACATCGTTCGTCTTGGTAGCAACTTCTTTAACAAGCTGTGCTCCCATATTTTCAAACGGGTCTTCCAGATCAATATCTCTGGCGATCGTTACACCATCATTGGTGATCAGCGGAGAACCAAATTTTTTATCCAAAACAACATTGCGTCCTTTTGGTCCCAAGGTAACGCGGACAGCTTCCGCAAGCTTATTGACACCACGCTCCATGGCATGGCGAGCATCTTCGTTAAAAATGATTTGTTTAGCCACCTAAATGTTCCTCCTTTAATTCTATCGGAAAATACTTTCAAATGTTATCTGATAAGTAATACTGGACTGTTACTTAACCAATGACTGCCTGAATATCAGCTTCTCTTAAAATCAAATATTCGTTGCCGTCATATTTGACTTCAGTGCCGGCATATTTAGAATAAATCACGCGGTCACCGACATTAACTTCCATTGGAATTCTTTCCCCTTTTTCAACTTTTCCAGGACCTACAGCAATCACTTCGCCTTCCTGAGGCTTTTCTTTTGCGGTGTCAGGCATAATGATCCCGCTCTTGGTTCTTTCCTCAGACGGAACCGCTTTAATAATTACCCTGTCAGCCAACGGTTTGAGTTTCATAAAATAATTTCCCTCCTTGAAACCTTTATATTTTTATATTCCGCTTTATTGTTAGCACTCAATCAAGATGAGTGCTAATACCTAGGTATAATAATATGCAACGTCTGGTAGTATTGCAACCCCATCCACGCATAATTACGACCAATTAGAATTGTTTATCACTTATTTTCTTCATCAATCTTTAAATTACTATAACGCCTAATAAATACGTTATATAGAATAACCGTAATTTTCCTTATTTATTCATTATTATTAGCAGATTTCAATCAAGAAAATTTTCACCGGTACGGATCCGGCGGAAGTCTTCAACAGGGGTCACCCAGATGACACCATCGCCAAATCTACCGGTTAGAGCATTCTCCCTGATGGTTTCCTGAACACTTTCACTTTCCGAGTCATTAACAATAATTTCGAGTTTGACTTTAGGAAGTAGCCGGACGGATACTTCCGTTCCGCGGTAAACCTCGGTAATATTCCCTTTCTGCCTTCCCCAACCAAGAACCTGAGATACGGTAATCCCGCTGATTCCCAAATTACTGAGTGCCTTTTCCACTTGGTCAAGTTTATTGCTGCGAATCACTGCCTCAATCTTTTTCATTCCGACCTCCCCAAAGCATTATTGTATTTTTTGTAAAATGAGATCCCACTCCTGAGGCGTATTGACATTCAAGAAACTTTCCTCAATCACTTCCTTCAGCGTACTGCCTTCCATCTCCTCAGAAATATTCACGATCTTATGCCTGCATTCATCAGCAATATCAAAGAGACGCAGTTTGTCCTCTTTAATCCGTTTCTCCACAACTTTAAACACATTTTTGTGGTAAAAGGCGTGCAGCGGATGCAGTCTGTCCCGAACATACGGGAAGACCAACTTATAATCCTCAATTCGTTCATAAATATAGGCAATGGCTTGACTGCTCAAGAACGGCATATCACAGGCAGCCACGAAGACGTAGTCATACTTGGCCACCGGGAGGACGGAATACAGCCCGCCCATCGGCCCTTTACCTTTGATTTGGTCGGCAACCACCTGATAACTGTATCCCGAATATTGTTCAGACTCCCTACAGCTGATCAGGACCTCGCTGCAGATACTGTCCAGCACTTCCAAATTTCTTTCCAGAAGTGGTTTTCCGCCTATCTCAAGAAATGCCTTATTCCGGCCCATTCTTTTACTTTCTCCTCCGGTAAAGAGCACTCCTGTGATCTCCAGCTTTTTCTTTTCCACGCGCATCTTCCTTCAGACATATTTGAACCTTACGATTTAGACGTTGCCTGTAAAATACCTCTAAATACTTGTGAACCCTAAAATAATTATGATGGTATATCTGGTACTAGGTCTGTACTTAATAATCTATCATATTTTCAGTGGAGATTACAAAACTATTTTACTGAAAGTTGGAAGATCCTTGAAACCAACTATTTTATGTTTTAGAAAAACAGGTTCAAGTTTGATTCCTCAGCCTTGGCAAGCATTGTGGCAACACCGCCGATTTCCACTCCATCGATCAGTTCTTCCTTCTTGATGCCCATCACATCCATCGACATGGAGCAGGCTACAAGCTTAATACCCATTTTCATCGCGTTGTGCAGCAGTTCTTCCAGACTATCAACATTTTTCTTTTTCATAACATGCTTGATCATTTTCGCACCCATGCCACCCATATTCATATTGGAGATAGGCAGTTTTCTGGGTCCGCGGGGCATCATAATGCCAAAGGCTTTCGCCAGAGAATCCTTGCTTACCTTAGGTGCGTCATATTTTTTAAGAATATTCAGCCCCCAGAATGTGAAGAACATCGTTACGTCCTTACCCATGGATGCTGCGCCGGTCGCAATGATAAATGAGGCAAGGGCCTTATCCATATTCTGCTCGAATACAATCAGCGTTGCACCTCTGGGTTTTTCCTCCACCGCAACATTTACCTGCGGCTGGCCAACAGGCTTCACGCTTCCTTTGCGCAGATAGACCTTCAAATAATCTCCGTTTAATTCTGTTTTCAGTAGCGTATTGCCTGTCTTGCTGCACCAGAACTCAATATCCCTTGCAAATCCGGGATCCGTAACCAAGATCTCCAGAACCTGGCCATCTTCTAGCACCTTCATATTTTCAAATACCAGTTTAATTGGTCCGGGGCACTGCAGACCGCAACAATCGATCACTTTATCCGCTGTGATTTTAGCCTCCGGGGATTCGGTGAAAGCTTTTCCGGTATCATCAACTTTTACCGTTCCTTTATCCTTTTTTTCAACCGCCCAGTAAACACTGGTATACGTCCGGAAACCTCCGTCAAGGTTGATCGGGTCATAACCATGCTGCTCTAGGATTCTAGCCGCAATATATCCCCTGAGGCCGACCTGGCACGTCAGGTAGACCGGCTTGTCTTTCGGCAACTCTCCAAGCCTCTTTCTGAGCTCCGGAAGCGGGATATTGATTGACCCGTTGATCTTGCCCAGTTCTACTTCTTCTGGCTGTCTCACATCAACCAGAATATTTCCGGCAGCGACGATGTCGTCGATTTCATGGTATTGAACAGTCTTGACCATATGATCCAGCAAATTGGCCGCAGCATACCCAATCATATTGACCGGGTCTTTTCCTGAAGAATAAGGCGGTGCATAGGCCAGTTCCAAATCCTGCAGGTCATAAACAGTTAAATTGCCTTTGATAGCCGTCGCGATTACGTCAATTCTCTTTTCTGCACCCTTACGCCCGACGGCCTGCGCGCCAAGTATTTTTCCGTCTTCAGTGAAGACCATCTTCATATCAAGCACCGTCGAACCTGGATAGTATCCGGCATGGGAATTCGGGTGAATATGAATGACCCTATAAGGTATTCCCATTTTAGCTGCTGTTTTTTCATTGATGCCCGTGGAAGCGGCCGTCAAATCAAATACTTTGGCAACAGAAGTCCCCAAAGTTCCCCTGTAAGGCTTACGGCTGCCATACAAATTATCGGCTAGAAGCCTACCCTGCCTGTTTGCCGGCCACGCCAGCGGTATATTTGTCGGAAGTCCTGTAATATAGTTTTTGACTTCAATTGCATCACCGATTGCATAAATATTTTCATCACTGGTCTGCAGATATTCATTAACCCGGATAGATCCTCTTTCGCCGATCTCCAGACCGGCCTGAACGGCGAGTATGCTTTCCGGACGAACGCCGATAGCCATTACGATTAGATCTGCTTCAATCTCCTGACTGCTCTGAAGATAGACCTTTGATCCTTCCAGCTTCACGACACTGTCCTTCAGAATCAGCCTGACACCTTTTTCGCGGAGATGCGTGTGTAGAAGGCTTGCCATTTCATAATCCATTGAGGGTTGTACCTGATCAGTGGCTTCAACCAGATAGACATCAAGGTTACGTTCTTTTAGATTTTCGGCCATTTCAAGGCCGATAAATCCGCCGCCTATAACGACCGCTGTTTTAGCCTGGTTTTGATCAATATAACTGTCAATGGCTTCGGCATCGGGAATTGTTCGAAGCGAGAATACCCTCGGGTTGTCGGTGATGCCCTCAATCCCCGGAATGATAGGACTTGCTCCGGGCGAAAGAATGAGTAGATCATAGCTTTCCTCATAGACGACACCTGTGGCGAGGTTTTTTACCTGAATCTTTTTATCCTGCCGGTTAATCGCGGTTACTTCTGATTTTATCCGGATGTCCAGATTGAATCTGTTGGTCATTCCTTTAACGGTCTGGACAAGAAGTTTATCCCGTCCTTTGATCACGCCTCCAATATAATAGGGCAGTCCGCAATTCGCAAAAGAAATATGTTCGCCTCTCTCGAATATAACGATTTCCGATTCTTCATCAAGTCTTCTTAATCTTGCAGCAGTGGTTGCTCCTCCAGCGACCCCACCGACAATCGCAATTCTTTTATGCATTAGATACGACCTCCTCGACCCTATATTATTAATGTTTTTTTAGTTTATTGCTTAATAATTCAAATTCAAAATATTTAATATTGTTCGAAGAACATCAGGTGGATCAGCTTTTTCACTAATGGATTCTGAACCGAGTAAAAGACCTCTAGTCCTTCGCGTCTACCCCTTATAATTCCCTTATTTCTCAACGCAGATAAGTGCTGAGAAATTGTCGACTGCGGAATACTCAGACAATTCTGCATGCTCATTACGTTGCTTTCCCCATTTTCCATCAGGCCTTTAACAATGCAAAGCCGGACAGGGTGGGAAAGTACTTTTAATATGTCCGCCCTTTCTTCGAAATAAACCGGATTATCTTTGTAAGTCAACAAGCAAACCCCTCCTCCATTCTTATATTCTAATATTACGATATAGCAATATATTTGTCAATTTTGCATTCCCGTTATCATTCTTTTATTTTCTCTATCCTTAAATTCTATTTTTGAGATTTTAAAACCCGCACCTCCTACTGAAGATGCGGGGCAAATCATCATAAACCGGTCTGCTTCCCTATCCCAAACAGCTTATCCCTATGCAGCCTGCACCAGCGTGGGTTCCAATCACAGGGCCTAGCGAAAATACCACAATTTCTTTTGGCACATATTCTTTGAGAATGATCTGTTTAAATTCCTCCAGACTCTCAGGTGCTGCAGCCTGAGCAATACAGATTCTCTTATTATTCAAATCCACATGGTTGTTTTTTAGGTTTTCCAGAATCCAAAAGAAGGCTTTCTTTCTTCCTCTGGCTTTTCCGACGACAATGACGGCTCCATCTTTGATAGAAATAATTGGCTTAATACCCAGGATACTGCCGGCAAATGCACTGGTCGCTGATAGTCTTCCGCCTTTTTTCAGATTCTCTAGATTTTCAATAACACCATAGAATTGAACCTGATCTTTCAGAATCTCAATTGTTTGAACGATCTCTTCCGCACTTTTACCTGCAGCGGCCATTTCGGCTGCCTCAATGACCAATAGTCCAAGTCCGAAAGTGGCGCTATTAGAGTCGATTACATAGATTCTGCCCTTATTCATGATCTCCCTGGCCATCACAGCGGAATTATACGTTCCGCTCAGCTTGGAAGAAATAAAAATACCGATGATTTCATCGCCTTGGTCTACGTGTTTGGCAAATTCCGCGACAAATTCACCCGGATTCACCTGGGCTGTCGTCGGCAGTTCTTTATGCCTGGCCATTTTAGCGTAAAACTCTTCGTTGGTAATATCAATTCCGTCCCTGTATTCCTCTTCCCCAAACAAGACTTTCAACGACACAATCGTAATGTTATATTTCTCTATTATATAGCCGGGGAGATCACTGGTACTGTCCGTAATAATCCTGACTGGCATTCTTTCCAACCTCCCGTATCTGTTCAGCTTGCTCTGTTATTTTTCTCTTCTTTTCAAATTATACTTGACCTTAAAATACCCATTGATATTTTCGAGAGCCGAAACAAGCACTTCCATTTCCTCACCCGAAAGTCGGGAAATGGTTGTTTGGATCATTTCATCATGAAACCCGGCGTGATGCTTATACGCCTGTACACCTTTGTCCGTAAGAGAAACTAGCACAATTCGTCGGTCATCATCACTTCTAATCCGGTTCACATAGCCTTTTTGCACAAGGTTATTAACCGAAATGGTCAGAGTCCCGATCGTAATGTCCAAGTCTCTGGCTACAGAAGACATGTTGCGCTTAGCGAGGCCAATTGCTTCAATCACATGTATTTCTGTGATAGAGAGATCGCTAAACTCATTGTCCTTAAGGGACAATTCTTCGATTTGGAGAATGTCGTTAAATAACTTTACCAGAAGTTCATTTAAAGTCCCATAAAGATTATTCATAGCGTATCACTTACCATCATACTTCTTTATTTTGACGTTCAAACTAAATTAGTTTTACTATATGTCAGGCCAATGTTTTTGTCAATTCCGAAATATGTTTTTAGAAATATTTTTAGAAAAATACCATAGAATCCCTTGGATTATGAACATACCTCAGACAAGCCGAATAATATAAAAAGACAAGTCGATGCTGTGACTTCATCATTAACCCAATCGCGATTCTGTCCGGTCTGGTCTTACTGCTTCTCGGGATCATCCTTTTCCGTTTGAGTCTCTAAAGGGATATAGCAGTTTGCGGCTGTCCAGATATTTTGGGGGCAGCCCACGTTCCTCTTATCTTATTAAAGCCCCTTGGGCCTATTTCCATCTTAAGAGGAGGAATCTCAATGTCACTACTTTTTAATCGACGGTTAGGCGGCTGCTGCAAGTGTGCTCCTTTCCCCTCCAGGTCACCTTTGTTTACTATTCCGCCTGTTCAGCCACTTTCACCAGTCTCTCCACCGCCTGTTATTGGTTTTATCCCGCGACTGATAGGCGGAATTGTTTTAGCAAGTTTATTCCTTATTATTAACTTTTTTATCTTTTTTCCGGTATTGATCATCGCCTTTGTCATCTTGCTTATTGCATTAATGATTTTAGCCCTCAGATAAGCGCTGTTATGGAATAGGAAACACAAATAGGAGCATCTGGTCTTACGGAGGATTCTTTGCTAAGAACCCTCCTTTTAATATACAAAATAATGTCAAAAAACTCTGGTATGTACGCCAGGTACAAAACCAGAGTTTGAATGCTGAGCTTAGAACCTTACTTGGAGTGTTTCGAGAACCTGATTAATCGGATTAATAATTGTACTTTGATTTGAGCCGCCAAACAATAGACCTACAGCCCTGTTTCTTCCTGTTACTTCTCAACAATTTCTGAACTTAGTCTTGTGTAACGGGCTGCAAGCTGTTCTGTCAAATTACTGCCTAGAATTTTTGTGACCAATGGGTTGACCAGGTTTAATAAATAAATTTTGGTCTTTTTGATGACAAGGTTTGGATCATGTAATTCTTTTTCTATCAAGCAGTTCTCCGTCAAAAGGTACTGGATAAAATCTTTGACTTCAGAGGCCGTTCTTCCAAGCTTAATACTTAAATATGACCGGGCCCTGGTAGAAGCAACATAGGGCAGTCTCATCTGCATCTCAGCAATCAATTCGATTCCTATCGACAAATCATCAACAGGCATATACTTGGCATAATCCTTATTGAGAAGATTGCAGAAAACATCCAGGCTTTCACAGTAAGGGATCAGCAGGTGATTGATTTTGTCCTTAACGCCGATGATTCGGACTTCTTTCCCCCAGGCACGAATTCTTCGGATGATAGGCAGGAAATCGCCATCACTTGTAAATAAAAGAAATAACTCTGCGGCTTTCGGTCTGGTCACTAGAATTTCTTGAACCTCCAGCATCAGTTCCGTATCCGCTGCATTTGCACGGACTTCAGTTTTCACATAGTTATTTTTTCCATAGACATGACGCGTGAAGATGTTTCTCTTTTCAAAGGCAGTTTGGGTCCTCCAGAATTCTTCCTTGTCAAAATTTGCATACAAATAGACGGCCTTCAGATCGACTCCGATATGATCAGCATAATCCTCCAGAAGCTGAATAAACTCCTCTGGCATCAGCCTGTAGCCGTATTCGTGAAGGCCTTCCCAGATATTTTCGTAATCAACAAATGCTATTGCCTTCAATGAAGATACCCCTTTTGCTCATTGTTCCTCTACCAATATATGTCTGCCTCGGACAAGGAGTGACAGGCTTATGTTTATTAAAAGTCTGTCACTCCTTTTTACAGAAAATAAAGTCTTCCCCCGGTTTTAACTCTGAAGGAAGACTTTTTAGTTTGTAACAAATTTTTGTATTTTTGGCCTTTCATGCATATTTGTTTAAATTTATCTTGATGATGCAATACTAAGCAGCTGCCTGTATGGTTTTATTTTGAAATTCTAACTGCGCACACCTTGTATTCGTACGTACCCGAGATCTTGTCACAAGCTGCGTTTGTCAGGACGTTGACTGGGGAGCTCACATAGTGGAATGTCATGAAAATCATTCCGGGCGGAACCTTGTCTGTCAGCCTAACCTTTGTCTCCACTTCACCCCGGCGTGAGGAGACCCTGACCTTATCACCGTCACAGACATTTAAGTTCCTGGCATCTTCAGGGTTGACCTCGGCAAATTCTTCTGCCGAATAAGCACTTAATACGTCTGAATAGCGCGTCGAGATGTTATAGTGGCTCAGTTTGCGTCCGGTACTAAGCAGGAAAGGATACTCCTTATCAGGCAGCTCATCCGCAACTCTGGCTTCAATTGGCATAAACAGCCCATTGCCCCGTGTGCAGCCATCCATATGCAGAATTGGAGTACCCGGATGGGTCTCACAGGTAACCGGCCACTGCAGGCCATTCGTTCCGAGACGTTCGTGCGAAATACCCGCGTACTGCGGCGCCAATGAAGAGACTTCATTCATGATGTCTGCCGTTGAACGATAGTTGAAATCAGAGCCCATTCTTTTGGCAATGGCACTGATAATCTGCCAGTCCGGTTTGGCGCCTTCAGCAGGCTCAACCGCTTTGTTGACCATTTGCACGCGGCGTTCGGTATTCGTAAATGTTCCGGTTTTTTCCGCGTAGCTCACGCCAGGAAGCACAACATCGGCCAGTTTGGCTGTCTCGGTAAGGAAGATATCCTGGACAACCAGAAAGTCAAGTGCCTGTAGCCCCTTGCGTACATGATGAGCATCCGCATCCGTTGAAACCGGGTCCTCACCCATAATATACATTGCTTTCAGCTTCCCTTTAAGAGAGGCTTCAAACATATCCGGGATCATGTACCCTTTGTTCTGGTTTAAAGGTACTCCCCAGACCTTTTCAAATTTGTCTCTTGCTTTTTCGTCTTCCACTTTCTGATATCCCGGGAAGAAATTCGGCAGCGCACCCATATCACAGGCTCCCTGGACATTGTTTTGTCCCCGCAACGGATTGACGCCGGAATTTTCTTTGCCAAGATTGCCGGTTAACATGGCCAGGTTGGCCAGGGACATCACATTGTCCGTACCGGTGATATGCTCGGTAATGCCCAGTGTATAGAAGATTTGGGCACTTTCGGCCGTGGCATAGATCTCCGCAGCCTGGTAAAGAAGTTCCTCCGGAACCCCGGTAACCCTGCTGACATACTCGGGCGTATATTTGGGGAGAATCGCCTTCAGTCCTTCAAAACCTTCCGTCCGTTTAGCAATAAAGTTTCGGTCTTCCCAACCTTTATTCAGAATAATATACATCAACCCATTAATCAGCGTGATGTCCGTTCCAGGCCGTAGTCTCATCCAAACTTCGGCAAACCCGGTCAGCTCAATTCCCCTCGGGTCGGCTACAATCAGTCTGCAGCCGTTCAAGACTGCCTGCTTGATCTTGCCGCCGATGACGGGATGGGCTTCAGTCGTATTGGAACCGATCACAAAAATAACCTTGGAATGCGGTATTTCACCAATTGAGTTCGTCATAGCTCCCGAGCCAAATGAAGTGGCCAGACCGGCCACAGAGGGAGCGTGTCAGGTCCGGGCGCAATGATCGATGTTATTGGTCCCAATCACTGCGCGCATCAGTTTTTGCATCAGGTAATTGTCTTCATTGATACAGCGTGCTGAGCTTAAAGCACCCAGCGAATCAGGACCGTTCTCGGCCTTGATTGCCGTAAATTTCTCTGCGATAAGGTCAAGGGCTTCGTCCCAGTCCGATTCGACCAGTTTACCGTCTTTTCTGATCAGCGGCGCTTGCAGGCGATTTGGGCTGTGGATCGTATCATATCCAAACCGTCCTTTCACGCACAGTGCCTTGCCATTGACCGGTGCATCGGAACTGGAGGTTACTCCGATCACTTTGCCATCCTTGACATTCAGGTCAAAATTGCAGCCTGTTCCACAGTAAGGACACGTGGTCCGAACCTTTTTAATTTCCCAGGGGCGTCCTTTGCCGATCATTTGTTTTTCAGTCAGCGCACCAACCGGACAAACGGCCAGACATGAACCGCAGAATACACAATCTGAGTCACCGTACGGCAGGTTAAAAGCAGGCCCGACCTGGGTTTCAAAACCGCGTTTGGAATAATCCAGAACGTTATTGACCTGAATCTCGGCACAAGCCCTCACGCATTTGCCGCATAAAATGCATTTATTCATATCCCGAAAAATGAACGGATTGCTGTCATCCAGGTCGGAGCAGCGTTTCTCTCCCTGAAAAGTATTTCCTTTAACCTGATATTCATAGGCATAACGGGAAAGATCGCAGTCGCCCATCTTTTCGCAGGTTAGGCAGTCAATATCATGGTTCGCTAAAATCAATTCCAGGATGGTTCTGCGGGCTTCCCTAATTTCCGGTGTTGAAGTCCTTACGACCATCCCCTGTTGTACTTCCATCGTACACGCTGTGGCCAGGTTTCGCATGCCTTCTACTTCGACCATGCACAACCTGCAAGCGCCCCAATTGGTTAGCTCGGGAGCATGGCACAGTGTCGGAACAGAAATCCCGTTTTTCCGGCAAGCTTCCAAAATCGTGGATTTCGCAGAGGCCAATACAGTTTTTCCGTCAATTTGGAGTTGAACCTTTTCCACACTCTCACTCCTTTTCCACTTTTCATTCAAGCAAACAATACAAATCACTCGACATTCAAATATACGAACACCCGATCAGCCATTCTTAGGCTTATCTAGATAACTATTTGAAATACTAAGCTAGGCTGATTGCATTAAATTTGCATTTTTTCAGACAAGCCCCGCATTTAATGCATTTCTGCGTATCGATCACATAGGGTGTATCTTTATCCCCAGTGATGCAGCCGACCGGGCAGACTTTGGAACATTGCCCGCAGCGCTTACATTTTTCATTATCAACCGTATATTCCATCAGCGCGGTACAGGCATGCGCCGGACACCGTTTCTCAAAGATATGGGCTTCATATTCGTGACGGAAATAGCGCAGTGTTGCAAGTAATGGATTCGGAGCTGTCTGGCCCAGACCACACAGTGATGTCCGTTTAATAACCTTGGCCAGATTTTCCAGCGTATCCAAGTCCTCAGCTTTCCCCTCACCTTTGGTGATCCGGATCAGGATTTCGAGAAGCCGCTTCGTTCCTTCCCGGCAGGGTGTACACTTGCCGCAGGATTCCTTCTGGGTAAAACTTAAGAAAAAACGGGCAATATCGACCATACATGTCGTATTATCAAGAATAACCAGTCCGCCTGAGCCAACCATTGCTCCTGCGGCGGTCAGATTATCATAATCGACTTTAATATCCAGCATTTCCTCGGGAAGACAGCCTCCCGAGGGCCCCCCGATTTGAACAGCCTTAAATTGGTTTCCGTCCTTGATCCCGCCGCCGATATCAAAAATGATGTCTCTCAGCGTGATACCCATCGGTACTTCCACCAGGCCGGTGTTATTGACCTTGCCGGTCAGAGCAAATATCTTGGTGCCTTTGCTTTTTTCAGTGCCGAATTGCGTATACCAGTCTGTGCCATTCCGTAAAATATACGGTACATTGGCCCAGGTCTCGACGTTGTTAATATTGGTCGGTTTTCCCCAGAGGCCTTTGACGGCAGGGTAGGGAGGCCTGACCGTCGGCATCCCACGCTTGCCTTCGATGGAAGCAATCAGGGCCGTCTCCTCGCCGCAGACAAAAGCGCCTGCACCGGCTTTGATCTTTAGTTTGAAGTTAAATCCGGAATTCAGGATGTTATTGCCCAGTAATCCATTTTCCTCAGCCTGGGCAATCGCGGTTCTCAGCCTGTCGATCGCGAGCGGATATTCGGCCCGGCAGTAGATATAACCCTCGTCGGCGCCAATCGCGTAAGCGCCGATCAGCATTCCTTCAATCACCGCATGCGGGTCTCCTTCAAGAACGCCCCTGTCCATGAATGCACCAGGATCTCCTTCATCGGCGTTGCAGATCACATATTTTTTCGCGCCCTCTGACTGGCGGCATAGACTCCATTTAAGTCCTGTCGGAAAACCTGCACCTCCGCGGCCTCTCAAGCCTGATTTTTTAACTTCCTCCACAACCTCGTCCGGGCTCATGGTTTGGATCGCTTTGGCCAAACCCTTGTAGCCATCTTTAGCGAGATAATGGCTGATTTCCTCCGGGTCAATCTTACCGCAGTTATCAAGGATGATCCGTTTCTGTTTGGCAAATAGATTCACGGTCTCAAAATTTGCCGCGAGTTTTCCAGATACCGGATCCTCGTAAAGAAGTCTTTCAACTTTTTCATCACGTAAAATATCTTTTTCAATAATTTCAGAAATGTCCTCTTCCTTGACCTTCGTATAGAAAGTCTTATCCGGTTCAATGATCACGGTCGGCCCTTGTTCGCAAAAACCGTGACAGCCCGTAGAGCGGACGTCAGCCGTATCAATGCCTCTTGCAGCCAATCCTTCCCTGAGTAGATCAATTAATGTCTGGGAACCTGAAGAAAAGCAGCCTGTTCCATTGCAGACCAGAATCTGCTTATTTCTTCTGTCTGGTTCCAGGATCAAAGACATCAGTCTCTGCCTCTGCTGTTTACAGGAAACATCGTCATGGCACAATGGCCCTTCCGTCCTGCATTGAACATAATCGGAACAGGGAGTGGATGCTGTATGATGACATTTTTCACAACACGGGTTCACTAAAACCTTCATCGTTTCCCCTCCCTTATTTAAATCTTTTCAGAATATCCGGCACCAGGCCGGAATTCATATTTCCAAAAACCTGACCATTGATGGTCATGACAGGAGCCAGTCCACAGGCTCCAATGCAAGCAACGGTTTCCAACGTGAATCTTTGATCAGCGGTAGTCTCTCCGGCAACAATTGCAAGTTCGCGTTCAATCTCAGAAAGTACTTTCTGAGCGCCTCTGACGTGACAGGCTGTTCCCATACAAACCCGGATCAAATTACGGCCTGTTGGTTTCAGTCTGAACTGAGCATAGAAAGTAACGACGCCAAATACTTTTGCCTCAGGGATCTTCAGTCCTTTGGCAATGGCCCGCATGACGGCTTCAGGAAGATAACCATACATTTCCTGAGCCTCTTGGAGAACCGGAATAAGAGCACCATCATGACCCTGATAAGCAGAGATAATCTCATTCAGCCTGTGTTGATTGGAATCAGCAAATACTGCCTCTTGTTTGGAGTCACAACACTTACACATATTCACTCTCCTTAATTTGTCCTAATCTTAGCAAATGTGATTATGGAACATAGATTACACCATTTTCTGTAAGCAGTAAAGACATTTTAAAATCATGATCCTCTGCTGCAATTTTTTCAACCAGCTGGCAATCATACGCCAAACCGATGATGCAAACGTCTTTCCTTAATTGAGGCAGGAAACGATCATAAAAGCCTTTGCCAAAACCAATCCTTTTGCCTTGCCTGTCAAATACGACACCCGGAACTAGAATCAGATCAATTTCTTCTGGGGGTATCGGATGTAAGTAGTCAGGACCCGGCTCTCTGATCCCAAAAGTCCCTAACTGTACATCATCTTTAATATTTTTGATTTGACACGGAATAATGGTTTCCCCCTGACAAAACGGAATAATCAACTTTTTTCGTGCTTTGAGCGTTTCTTCCGCAACCCCGGTAGTTTCTACTTCATCCCAATAATTTAAGTACATCATAATTATCTCCGCGTTCTGATAAGCTGGCAAAGACGTTATATTCCTTTGAATCCGATCATTTTTTTGCCTGCGTTCATCAGCTGTCATGACCCTCCTGATTTGAAGAACTTTTTTTCGAAATAAATCTTTTTCTTTTTTGTTCACGTTCTGTCCTCCTGGTCATATGTCTGCATTACAGAGCAAAATTAATCATATTTTCGACATTAATCACTTCAAAAATCATAATTTCTTAAAAATGGTGTTCATTTAGCATTTTTTCCTAAAAATTATCCCCAGCCGCACTAGCCAAAGAACAAGTTTTTTCATGGTTTATCCACATTATCCACAACCGTTGTGGATAAATATTGCATTCTATGTTTTTCTTATACCTATTCTTTTTTGTCGATTTTTTTACCATAATAAATAAAAAATATAAAGTTTTTGATTATTCAATCAATTATTAATGAATAATTGAAAATAAACCGATGTAACTGCGTCCTCCAATTTTACATATTCAAGCCAGGAACCGCATTTAACTTCCATGAAGCATAATCATCATTCATAAAGCGATAATAACCGGCCAGTGCAATCATCGCGCCATTGTCGGTACAGTATACCGGTGAAGGATAAACAAAAGAGATTGCGCGGTGATCCAGTTCCTGCTGCAGCACTTGCCGCAAATTGCTGTTTGCTGCAACCCCGCCGGCCAGGGCCAAGGTCTTAATCGGATATTTTTCCAAGGCCCGGAGAGTTTTCTGCACAAGCACCTCTACAACGGCAGCCTGGAAAGAAGCTGCCAGGTTGGCAGTATTCAAAATTTCGCCCTTCATCCGAGCACTGTTTAAGGTATTAAGAACCGAGGACTTTAATCCGCTGAAACTGAAATCAAAGCTCCCGGTTTCCAGCATTGCTCTGGGAAAATCAAAAGCTGCTGCATTTCCTTCGAAAGCAGCCTTCTGGATATTCGGACCGCCCGGATATCCAAATCCAAGCGCCCGGGCTACTTTGTCAAAGGCTTCTCCGGCAGCATCATCCCTGGTTCTACCGATCACTTCATAGTCTAGATGTCCCCTAAAAATAATCAGATTGGTGTGTCCGCCGGATGCCAAAAGCGCCAGCAGCGGGAAACGCAAGTCCGGATGCTCCAAGAAGTTGGCATAAACATGCCCCTCCAGATGGTTGACGCCGATTAAAGGAATGCCTGCTGCATAGGCCATGGCTTTGGCAGCAGATACTCCCACCAGGAGAGATCCCACCAACCCAGGGCCGTACGTCACTGCAACTGCAGAAAGATCTTTAAATCCCATACCTGCTTGTCCGAGGGCCTCTGAAACTACCTGACTGATATGCAGACAGTGTTCCCGCGATGCTATTTCCGGGACAACGCCTCCATACTTTTGGTGGGTACCAATCTGAGATGAGATGATGTGGCTTTTTAAATCTGTACCGTTGACTAAGACCGCAGCCGACGTCTCATCACAGCTTGTTTCAATACCTAAAATTATTACATTTTTGTTATTGTCCACAATACTCCTCCAACGAAACTAGTTAAGTTCTACTAGAGACTGGCCCACATAATCAGTGCATCCTCCTGGTTGTCGGAATAGTACCCTTTGCGTACTCCGGCTGCCTTGAAACCTAATTTTTCATACAGATTCCGCGCCGTCTGATTGGATACCCGAACTTCCAGTGTAAACCGCATCACACCTTTAGCTATCATCTGATAAATCACGTTTTTCATCAGGTACTCGCCCCAGCCCTTACCGCGGCATCCCGGCCAGATTGCAACATTTGTAATATGCCCCTCTCCCATGACGATCCAAAGCCCTATATAGCCAATAACCTTGTGATCCAGCTCTAGGCAAAAATAATTGGCTAAAACATTATTTTTCAATTCTGATGTAAAAGACTCCGTTGTCCATGGCGTGGCAAACGATACTTCCTCAATCGCCACAATGGATGGGATATCCCCAAGCTGCATAGGGCGAACGATAGCCTCGGCCTCAGGTTCCCTATTCTGTTTGGCCCGATCTCTTTTTAACATTTTTATCACCTAATATCAGTATTCCTCTTAAATGATGTTTCAGAATCATAGTATGTTGAGAATACCAATATGACTACTGCATTTTGCCTTGTTTCTTAAGATAATTGGTTTCAGCTTCTGAGAGACGAATATAAATGGGTTCCAGCGCATGAAAATTCCCGTCAACGCATCTTATCTTCCACTGTTCCCAAACCTCACATGCTGCATAGGCTCCTCTTGGAAGGTACTGGTATTCAGACAGTATAACGGCCTGGCTACCAAGTTGTTCCTCCAGAAATTTTCTACCCCCGCTAACCGCGTCCCCAACAAAAAAGCAAGATTTTTGAAGTTCCTTCAATTCCGCTGTGAGCGCTTCCGGCTTAACAGCTTTCGGCCCGTCCAGGCATTCTCTGTCTTCCCTCCAAATATATCGAGCATAATACCATTCGTTTTTGCGGGCATCTAGGATCACAACGGTTTCTTCCGACCTGCCCTTTCCAGCCCAGGCCAACGTATCCAGCGAAGTAATTCCGACCAAAGGAATATTGAGGACCTGTGCAAGTCCCTGGGCTGTGGCGATTCCGATCCTGATGCCGGTAAATGACCCTGGACCCCTGACTGCGCCGATAAAATCAAGATCCACGGGTTTCCAGTCTGCAGCATTCAGCAGCTGATCCAGCATCGGGATTAGTCTTTCAGAATGGGTTTTCCCAGTGTTCAGGAATCCCTCTGCGACTAGCCTGCCATCCTGCCCCAGGGCCAGCGCAGTTATCTTTGTTGTTGTATCGATTGTCAGATATTTCATAGGCCTCACTGCTTTTAATTATTTTTTCGCAAATGTCAAAAATTGAGCATAATTGAACGTGTTTGATTACCGCTTCCCTGAATTCTGATTTCGAGCCTGTCTTCCGGCAGTAAATCTACAATGATTTCCGGCCATTCCAGCAGGCAGACGCAGTCATCCCCGAAATAATCGGCAACACCGATGATTTCTGCTTCTTCCGGGTGGTGGAGTCTGTATAAATCCATATGAATCAGTTTCAGTCCATCAATTTTTGTACTGTATTCCTGAATCAAGGTAAATGTCGGACTTGTCATGGTGTCCGTAACCCCGAGCCCTTCACCGAGCCCTTTAGCCAGGACTGTTTTGCCCGAGCCCAAATCTCCATAAAGACAGATGACCGTACCTTCCCGTAAACTTTGTCCGAGCAGTTTTCCGAGAAGAAAAGTCTCCTCAGAACTTACCGATTCAATCAGCCGTTCCATATTTTCACGCTCCCGTCTCACTCGGGCTTTACGATCAGACCATTGATCAATACTGTATGGGGCGTGGCCTCAAAACTGAGCGGTTTGCCCTCCCATACGACAATATCAGCATCTTTTCCTACTTCCAAAGATCCGACTCTGTCGGCGACCCCGAGTATTTCAGCCGGCCAGATCGTGATTGCTTTCAGCGCGTCTTCCTCCTCAAGTCCGTTGCGGACAGCCATCGCTGCACACAGCGGCAGATGCTCGATAGGGGTAACGGAATGATCCGTGATGATCGCTATTTTAAGTCCCGCTTTGTTCAATACTCCCGGCGTGCTAAATGTTTTATCTTTAAGCTCTACTTTGGCCCTGTTCGTGAAAGAAGGACCGACAGCCGCAGGGTAGCCATATTGCTGAAGCACATCGGCAATTTTATGACCTTCAGTACAGTGGTCCAAAACCAGATCTACGTCAAACTCGCGGGCTATCCGGATAGCGGTCATTATATCATCCGTCCTGTGGGCATGAGCTCTGAGCGGTATTTTTTTGTCCAGTACAAGATTGATTGCTTCGAGTCCGAGGTCCCGTTCAGGAAGTTTGTCCAAATCCTTTTGGCCTTGTTCCAGTTTCTCCCGATAGTTCTGAGCATCTACCAACGCCTGCCGGAGCAAGGCTGCTGTTCCCATTCGCGTCATCGGCATTTTTTTCTGTTCTCCGTATACAAATTTGGGATTCTCACCGAACGCGATTTTGAGTCCTGCAGGGTCTCTCAGAATCATTTCTTCGACCACACGTCCCGCCGTTTTGACAACAACACCTGTACCTCCAATGACATTTGCGCTTCCGGGGCAGGTAAAAGCAGCGGTGACTCCTCCGAGCCGTGCATCCCTGAAGCCTTCATCTTCGGGATGGATTCCGTCAATCGCGCGAAGTTCCGGGGTCAGGGGATCCGTCATTTCATTCAGGTCGTCACCTTCATGCTGATAGATTTCTTCTCCAATCCCGACGTGGCAGTGCGCATCAATGAAACCAGGCAAAACCCATTTTCCCCTGGCAGATACAATGTGTACCGACTCTTCCGTACTTAGGCCGAACATTTCTCTGAACGCGTTTTCTTCGTCTTCATCTGTCGCCGTAACCAAATGCTTTATAATTTTTGCAATTTTACTATCTTTGACCAAAATACTCCCTGTAAATTCGAGCTCTCCGGTCATCGGTTTGATATTTCCGCCGGCAATAATGATCTGTTGATTGCTCATATGAAATATTTCCTCACTTAAAAGTATTTGTCGTCGATGCTCCGCTTACAGCGGAAGAATGACTTATTATATATCCTTCATTGAGAGGCTGACTCGGCCTCTAGCCAGATCGATACTGAGGACTCTGACCTTCACGATATCGCCGACCGAGATAACTTCCATCGGATGTCTGATATAACTGTTGCTGAGTTCCGAGATATGAACCAATCCGTCATTCTTGACGCCGATATCGACGAATGCGCCAAAGTCAACAATGTTCCTGACAGTCCCCTCCAAACTTACTCCTACCTGCAGGTCCTCCAATTTGGTGATATCCTGACGCAGCAGTGGGCGCGGCAGATCCTCACGCGGATCCCTCCCCGGTCTCAGCAAAGCCTCGAGAATATCTTTAATGGTTGGTACGCCTGCCTGAAGTTCCGCAGCTAATTCCTCAGCGCTGAAACCTCCAAGCGCAGCGCGCACCTTCTCTGGATTTGTTTTGAGGTCGATCGCTGTTAAATTGGCTTTTTTCAGGATTGCCGTGGCAACATCATAAGACTCCGGATGAACCGGCGTATTCTCCAGATAATTATCGCCATCCGGCAGCCGAATAAAACCGGCACATTGAATATAAGTCTGCTCCCCGAGCCTGGATACCTTCTTCAATTCTTCCCTTCGCCGGAATTTACCATTCTTCTCCCTGTAGGAAACAATATTTTTGGCGACCGTATAATTCAATCCGGAGACAAATTTCAGAATAGACGGCGAAGCTGTATTCAAGTTGACTCCGACTGTATTGACGCAGGATTCGACGACACCGCCCAGCGAGCTTTCCAAAACCTTAGGCTGGATATCGTGCTGATACTGACCAACGCCGATTGCTTTCGGTTCAATCTTGACAAGCTCAGCCAAAGGATCCTGCAATCTGCGGGCGATGGATACCGCGCTTCTCAGTGAAAGATCAAAATCCGGGAATTCCTCTTTGGCCAGTGGCGAAGCCGAATATACCGAAGCCCCTGCCTCACTGACAATAATGTATTCCAACGGAAGCCCACTTTCCCGGATGAATTCGGTGACGAGCTCCTCCGTTTCGCGGGAAGCCGTTCCATTGCCGATTGCAATAATCTGGACGCCATACTGCTCCACCACTTTGGCAATGAGTTGTTTGGCTTCTTGCTTTTTATTCTGTGGAGGGTTTGGATAGATCACCCCTACCTCTCCGAGTTTTCCCGTATCATCGATCAGGGCCCATTTGCAGCCTGTCCTGTAACCGGGATCGAGCCCCATGATCACTTTATCTCTTACCGGCGGCTGCAGCAGAAGCTGCCGCAAGTTGGCGGAAAACACCTTGACAGCTTGTTCTCCTGCCCTGCTGGTAATCTCGGCCCGGATCTCCCTTTCGATTGATGGGTAGATCAGCCGCTTATAGCTATCCTGCAAAGCCCCTTTCATCAACTCCTGGCAAGGGCCCCCCTGCAGGTATTTCTTTTCCAATAATTGCAGAATCTTATCCGCTTCAATCTCAAGCCCTACGGAAAGGAATTCTTCCTTTTCTCCTCTATTCAAAGCCAGAACCCGGTGCGGCGGAATTTTACGGACAGGTTCCTTATATTCATAGTACATCTCATACGGCGAACGCTCTTCTTTTTTTGCTTTGGCTGTGATTTCCGCCCATTCATAGATCCTGGTCCGAACTAGTTTTCTTGTTTCCGCATCATCGGAAACGTTCTCAGCAATTATATCCTGAGCCCCGCTCAATGCCTCAGCAGCATCATGGACACCCAAATCGGGATTAAGATACTTAGCGGCCTCTTCCTGCAGGCTTCCTTCGGCAGGCTGGTTGAATAACCAATCTACCAAAGGCTCCAAACCCTTTTCTCTGGCTATCGAGGCCCTGGTTCTTTTTTTCTGCTTGTAGGGCCGGTACAGATCTTCGACTTCCTGCAGTTTCGCTGCAGCTTCTATTTTGGATCTTAAACCGTCATCGAGCTTGCCCTGTTCATCAATCAAGCGAATGACTTCCTCTTTTTTGAGCTCCAAGTTCCGGAGATATTCCAGCCGGTCTGCCATGGCTCTGAGCACAGTTTCATCAAGTTCTCCGGTTGCTTCTTTGCGGTAGCGCGCAATAAACGGAATGGTATTCCCCTGGTCCAGGAGCTTTACCGTTTCCCCGACCTGCCAGGTTTTCAGTCCTAACTCCCTTGAAATGACGCTAATAAAGTCCATTATTATTTTTTCCTCCAATCATGGGAACATGGGGACGTTTCTTTTATCCCTTCGAGGGGATAAAAGAAACATCCCCATGTCTCCCCTCCGTATAAAAAACAGCGTCAGGTGTTAGAAGCCTGTACGCTGCGTTATTCCGTACTATGTAATTTGGCCTCATCCATTGAAATCCTTCAGATCTCCGTCAGCCCAAGGCTTATTTCAATCGCTTCATCAACCCTGAGCATTACTTCCTCATCGAGCACTGCGACTTTTTCCTTCAAACGGCTTTTATCGATCGTTCTGATTTGCTCAGTCAAAATAACAGAATCTCTTTCCAAACCACTTCGTTTCGCTTTGACTTCCACATGGGTCGGCAGTTTGGCTTTCGAAATCTGGGATGTAATTGCTGCGATAATTGTTGTCGGGCTATACTGGTTCCCAATATCATTCTGAATAACCAAGACCGGCCTAGTGCCGCCTTGTTCAGAACCTACAACGGGGTTTAGTTCCGCATAAAAAATCTCCCCGCGTTTAATACTCATACCCGACACTCCAAGCTAGTTTCCCTTCATAGCGCATCGTTGCCTCTTCTTCAGCCTGGCATAAATCTAATGCCATTGACAGGTTAATTTGAGCCATTTCAACATATCCCTGCCGCATCTGCTCTCGTATTCCTGCTTTTCGCCGTTCAATCAATACACTGTAAACAGCTTCTTTGATAAAATCACTCCGGTTTAATTTCTCTGACGATACGATTTCGTCTACTTCCTCAATAATGCTTTCCGGCAAACATACAACAATACGCCTAGTCTCTGCCAAGCAAGGCACCCCCTTCATGGCCACGGAAGGCCCCATTAAGCAATCCTATTTTATTATAGCGACTCACCCTCTAAAGTGTCAACGAAGACACGGGTGGGTACAAGCAATATTCAATCATTCTTTCTGATTTCCAGCATGTAATTTTTTCCTATTGTAATCCTATTTAGATCCGGCTATGGATCCTGCCGTAAGAAAACGTTCTATAACCGCATGATGTGCTGCTTTTTCCAGAGAGTCTTTCAGGATTTGAAGCTGATAAGCCGGATCCTTTCTTCTTGTCGCCAGACCCAGCAGCAGGTCGGCAATATGGGGATTTTTAGGCAGCAACGGTCCATGAAGGTAAGTTCCAAAAACATTTTTATACCTTACACCCTCCTGTAAATCCTCACCGTTATTGCCATAACCCCTCAGCACTCTTCCCAAGGAATTCAACTCTGGTCCAAGATAGGTCTTCCCAGAATGGTTCTCAAATCCGACCATGGTATTGTGCACCCCAACTTCATCGGACTGCTGGGAAATGTTTTCTGACATGGAACCCAAAAGCTCAGGTGACGTTTCAACAATGACATTGCCAATCAGTCGTTTATTTCCAGCAATAGTATAAAAGTCCAGTATGCCCAATCCCGGGATTTTCTCCCCGTCTCTGGTCTGATAATACTGCCCCAAAAGCTGGTAACCGCCGCAAATGGTCAACATGACAAGTCCATCGTCAATCGCTGCTTTAAGCTCTGAGGATCTTGTGCTTAAATCCTGAACCAAAAGACTTTGCTCCCGGTCCGAACCTCCTCCCAGAAAAAGAATATCCGCCTCGGAAAAATCCATTTCTTCTCGCAAAGATATTCTGCGTATCTCGACATCGATTCCACGCCACCTGCATCTGGCAGCCAGCGCCAGAACATTTCCCCTGTCCCCATATAAATCAAGCAGATCCGGATAAAGATGAAAAATCGTAAGCTTCATACATTTACCGCCTTACGCTGTTTTTCTCCGGTTTTTCTTCTCACCAGAATATCCCGTATCGGGAAAAGGGCAGTATAGGTTGGCAGAATAAATACGGCTCCTCCCTCTGCTATGCTTGCAGCCGCCTTGAGCGCTGACGCCGCGCTGATGCTTGGCTGTTCCAGCATCTCCACCGCTTTTTCCAGAGAATGTTCCATTGTAATTCTGTCTTCCTTAATTCCGGCATACTTCAGTCGCAAAGCCATGTCCTCAGCTCTTAAACCGGAGCATATGATTTGTGGTACGTCATCCTGACGCAAAGCCAAAATTTCAAAGTCGACATCCCATAACCAGGATATATCCCTGCCATCGGCCGCCAGATCGTTAATCGCAATCAGCAAGCGGACAGACTGAGGTAGCTCTGCAATGGTATGGATGACCTGATTAAAACCTGTTGGATTTTTCACCAGGGTCAGCGTCGCCTCACATCCAAGGAGCGAAAACTGTTCCATTCTCCCTGCATCGGAAACATACCGGTTCAGTCCGGTACCAATATCTTCTCTGGATATCTGCAGACGGTCCGCAGCACAGAAAGCTGCCAGCACGTTGTACAGATTATAATACCCTTGCAAAGGTACCTGATAGACGTGGTTGTCATGGTCATCATCTATCCTGAACGAAATCTCCCTGCTTTCCATTTTGACTTCTTTCGCTTCAATATAAGGATTAGGCCGGCTGAAACCGCAGCTAGGACACCTATAGTTCCCTAACTGGCCGTAATGAAACAGCGTGTAAGACAATTCCTGACCGCAGTGCGAACAGTATCGTCCTTCCCGCGTTTCCGTGCTGTCGGCAGAGCTTGTGGGCAGTGTGCTTACCCCAAAGTAGAATACACCTTTCCGGCCGGTTCCGATCTGAGCAACTAGCGGATCATCCGCATTCAACACCAATTCTGTTGCGGCAGGTAGCGACTCTTTTACCAGCTTGATCGTCGTATCCAATTCGCCATACCTATCCAGCTGATCCCGGAAGAAATTCGTAATCACAGCAAGCCTCGGAGTCAGCTGCCTGCATAACCCCGGCAGTGTAGCCTCATCCACTTCGAGCAGCAGGACAGAAGCTTGCGGCATACCTGCAAATGTAGTATTCTGCAGCAATGCTCCTGCAATACCCGTAAGCATATTGGCTCCTTCCCGGTTAAAAGCAATCTTTTTTTCGGCTGTCTTCAGAATGGAAGCCAGTAGGTTGTTCGTTGTCGTTTTGCCGTTGGTTCCTGTAATAATTACTGCACCTTCCGGAAAACGGGAAGCCAAGAATCCAATCATATTCGGGCAAATTTTAAGCGCAATAAATCCTGGGAAGGTTGTGCCTTTCTTCCCTAGAAGCCTCATCAATATCGATACGATCTTTCCTGTCCAAAGCGCCAGGTAGAAACGGACTGTCATCAGAAGGTGCTCCTTATCTTTTAATTGCTGTAACACCATATTCGTTTGTTATTTCCAAACATTCTTAAACATCCTTATTAATATAACCTAACTTACACCTAAAATAAACAGCAACTTAAGGGTTTGTTGTTATTTAAGAAAACGTGGCTTCTGCCAAGCCTTTTGTTGGCAGGTCTTTTATACTTCTCGACAAAGGCCGTTCTGAAATCTATAATATTTTTAAAGCCAAAAAGCAAGGAGCAACCATTCTTATGATCATTCCCTATCAAGACGTTAAACCTTCGGTCTCAGAAACTGTCTATGTGGCGGAAGGCGCAAAAATCATTGGCAGAGTAACCATTGGAGACTACGCAAGTATCTGGTACAATTGTGTTTTACGCGGAGATATTGCCCCAATTGTCATCGGTAAAAGAACAAACATCCAGGACTTAAGTGTTATCCATGTGAATACTGATCTGCCGACGCTTGTAGAAGATGAGGTTACTGTCGGCCATGGGTGTATCCTCCACAGCTGTACAATTCGTAAAGGCTGCCTGATTGGGATGGGCTCCATCATCATGAACGAATCTGTCATTGGCGAAAATTCGATCGTGGGAGCAGGCTCCCTGGTCCCGGAAAGAAAGATATTTCCTCCAAATTCACTGATTCTTGGCTCTCCCGCGAAGGTAATCAGAGAAATTACGCCGGAAGAGCTGGCCTCCATTCGCCAAATGACAGAAAGATACGTTGCCAAAGGCCAGGAATATCTCGTTCAAGGATAGCCGATATCGTCATTGTCTTTTCCCTCTGAATTTTGGTAGTATGAAAAAGATAGTTGAAATACTTTTATCAACTATCTTTTTCATTTGGTTTGTTTGTAAGAAATGGTTTACTGTTCCACGATCTCAATGCTATCCCCCGGTTTAATCCATCCCGGAGACAGGACTTTGGTAAAAATCCCCTCACGCGGCATTACGCAGTCCCCGGCAAGCCGTTTGATGGCGCATCCGCTGTTATGGCATTGTTTGCCGATCTGGGTCACTTCCATCAGCGTCTCACCGATTTTAAGCTTCGTACCAATGGGAAGCTCATACAGAATGATGCCTTCCGTCGTGAGGTTTTCCGCAAATCTGCCGTTATCCAGGCCTGTGAGTCCAGCCTGTTTTAGTTTATCGACACTTTCAGTCCCAAGCAAACTGACCTGTCTATGCCAGTTGGCAGCATGCGCATCTCCGACTAAACCATGATCCACTTTGAAGTAGCCCTTTTCAATTTCTTGTTTTGGAACCCCTGTTGTCTCACTGATATTGACAGCAATTACTTTTGGCATGTGGGGTACTCCTTCCTTTTTTGGTATGTTCATCTTATTTTAGACTGCTAAACAGATAGGATTAAGCAAATAATCGTCAACGGATACTCAGGACAGATACTTTTCAGCGATAAGATCCGCTACGGTTTGATAATCGTTAATATCGATCACCGGAACCGGAACAGCAAGATCATTGACATCTGTGATAATGCCAATTAAGTTCTCCAACGGAGAAACAATGTCGGTGCCCAGCTCTCTTCTTACAACTTCAAATCTTGGTCTTTGGGACATTTTGAACCCTTCGACCAGGATGATATCGACACCTTCAATCACTGCAATTACATCTTCAATATCTTTCTTCATCTCGGTTTTCTGAATGACAGCATATTGGTCGGGCCCGATAATCGCCGTAGATCTTGCACCCGCCTCAGCAAATCGCCAGCTGTCTTTACCTGGTTTATCAATATCGAAGCGGTGGGCGTCGCTCTTGATCACTCCGACCCTAAAACCACGTTTCGTCATTTCCCTGATTAGTTTTTCCAAGAAAGTTGTCTTTCCGGTGCCTGATTTCGCGGCAACAAAACATATGACTGGAACATCATTCACAGTGTTCTCCTCCCTGTCGTTTTTGTTAAAATGGCTGCGCACACTCTCCGGTAGTCCCTTTTAGAATTTCTATGCCGTGCTCCAACGACTGCAGAACAACTGCCAGACATTCTTTAACACCTTTCGGGCTTCCCGGTAAATTGATAATCACAGTTTTGCCTCTGATTCCAGCGGCTGCTCTGGAAAGCATCGCTCTGGACGTGACCTTTAGGCTCTCCAGTCTCATCGCCTCGGGAATTCCCGGGGTGAGCCTTTCGACGACAGCCAGCGTAGCTTCCGGGGTCACATCCCTCGGTGAAAACCCGGTTCCTCCGGTCGTGAATATCACATCGACTTTACGTTCGTCGGCATATTCAATCAGCTTGGCTTCAATGATCTTCTGTTCATCCGGAACAATTTCCAGAATCTTAACTTCCCAGCCAATCTCTTCGACCATATTTTTAATGACCTGTCCGCTTAAGTCTTCGCGTTCTCCTCTGGATCCTTTATCACTAGCTGTGATAACGCCTACAGTGATCATCATTCTTCACCTCTCCGAAGAGTTTATTTTTTTGTTTTATCCGCTCGGATATAATTGCCGCTTTTGCCGCCGGACTTGCTGACCAGACAGATATCCCCGATCACCATATCCTTTTCTGCGGCCTTGCACATGTCATAGATGGTAAGCGCTGCGACAGAAACTCCCGTAAGTGCTTCCATTTCGACGCCGGTCTGCCCGGAGTTATTAACTGTTACCTGAATTTCAATCTTGCTTTCCTGATCGTTGATTTTAAAAGAAACATCTATTCCCGATAACAGCAGCGGGTGGCACATCGGAATAATATCAGAAGTCTTTTTGGCACCCATGATACCTGCAACCTGCGACACCGCCAGCACATCCCCTTTAGCCATGAGTCCCTCCTTGACTAGCGTCAGGGTTTCAGGCTTCATCCGGATCTCGCCGCGTGCTACCGCCACGCGAGCAATTTCAGTCTTCCCGCTTACGTCAACCATTCTAGCCCGTCCCTCTTCATTGAAATGTGTCAGTTCACTCATGTTATTTTTCACCCGCCTATTTCATGCATATTTCTTATTACCGGCTCAAAGTCACTGTTCTGGATACAATGCCGGGTGGGTTTTGCCATGATTCCATCCATCAGAAACTTCTCAAGTCCGTTTTCACCGTAATTTCGAATATCGATCTCGATATTGGAATGAAGACATGGTTTCAGTTTGCCGTCGGGCGTAATCCTGATCCGGTTACAGTAATTACAGAAATGACTGCTTAACGGGCTGATCAGACCAACCTTGCCTTTGCTATTCGGAAGTTTATAGAGACGTGCTACGCTGCCATGTCCTTTAAATGGCATCGGGATCAACGTCGGTACTCTTTTTAGTATTTCTTCGTTGGACAAGGAATGTTCCTGGCCCCATGCTCCAGCTTCCCCAATCGGCATAAGCTCAATAAAACGAACTTCGATATCATCATCCATCGTCATCGCAACAAAATCTTCGATTTCATTGTCGTTGAATCCGCCAATAAGAACGACATTAATCTTTAATGGGAATAGTTTTGCTTCTTTTGCCGCCCTGACCCCTTCCAGAACATCCTGAACATTACCGCAGCGGGTAATTTCCTTATATTTGGCCGGATCCATGCTGTCAATACTAATATTTACCCGCGTCAGCCCAGCTTTTTTCAGGTCATCCGCATATTTTTCCAGAAGCAGCCCGTTGGTCGTGAGTCCCAGTTCCTTAAGTCCTTTGTTTTTCAGCAAGGCAATATTTTGGACCAGATCCAGGATCCCTCTCCTTACCAACGGCTCTCCGCCAGTGAGCCTGATCTTGGTGATCCCGAGTTTAACGGCTGTCTCAGCAATTTTCTCCATAGTTTCCAGGCTTAAGATATCGCAGCGTTCTTTTTTCTCAATACCTTTTTCCGGCATACAGTACGTACATTTTAAATTGCATAAATCCGTTACAGATATTCTTAAATAATTGATATCCCTGCCATAAGCATCGATCATTATCCCAACTCCCCACTTACACTCGTATACCCGTACACTGAATCAAAATTTTTATCTGCAGAAATAGCAGCTTGGATATTGACACATCTGGCAGTTCAAACATAAACCGCCTTCCCCCATGCGGATAAAATCATTTTTGTTCAGTGTCTCTCCAGCAAATATCTTCGGGAGTACCGCATCCAGGACAGTGGTCTTGTAATACGCGGCCGCTCCAGGTACGCCTAAGATAGGTATCCCATTCAAATAAGCCAGCATAAACATATTGCCGGGCTGAACAGGAACACCATATGTTACAACATCTGCACCGGTACTCCTGATCGCCCCAGGAGTAAGATCATCGGGATCTACGGACATCCCCCCGGTCATAATAATCATGTCGGCTTTTTGCTCCATATAACCTGTGATCTTCGCTTGAATCAATTCCAATTCATCAGGGCAATATTCCTGACCGATGATTTCCGCGCCAAAATACTCAAGTTTTTTCCTGATCACAGGCCCAAATTTATCTTTGATCCTTCCCTTATACACTTCACTTCCGGTAATTACAATCCCAACCCTGAGCTTTTTATACGGCTCAACATGAAATACCGGACCATAAAGGGTGCATAATTCCTCTACTTTGCGAATATTTTCTTCTTTGGTAACCAGCGGTATAATCCTGGTTGCTGCAACTTTCTGATTAACTTCAACCTTGAAGTTATTCGGTAGGGACGGTATCGTAACATGTTCGATCGAATTGATTTCGTGCAGCAATGAGCTTTTGATCCTCAGCAGACCTTTTTGAGTCGAAATCAACGTAGTTTTACCTTCCTGAGGTTCCGAAAAACTGATGTTCTGACCCATGACAGCTTGTGCCATTCTGATCGCCGCATCGTCTTCATGGATTTCATCGGCATTTTCTTCCCAGACGTAGATGTGCTCTTTACCAAGACTCAACAGTTCCTCGATATCTTCCTGCTTGATCACATGATTTCTTTTAAAAGCGGGGCCTTTAAATTCCCCAGGAATCACTTTCGTTATATCGTGGCAAAGGGTCATGCCGACTGCATCCTGAACTGCTATTTTTTTCACTTTTATTCATCTCCTTAGATTCCATTCTTATTGATTCCAACTTTTTCATTTTGCTTCTATTCAATAATATAAGCGATTAATTTTTCACCGGCCTTGACCGGGCCGCTCTTTTCCGGAATTTCCGCCAGGATATCACAGCCGAGCATGGAGCGCAGCACACCATTGCCTTGTTCTCCAGTCGATTCCATGATGACCATGCCATTCTCGTAAAGCATTCTACCGCGCAAAAATCTTCGGCGAGGACTTGGTTTTCGAAAATCCTTCTTCAGAATCACTTCGATCTTCCGGTAATAATAATCCTTTCTGCCAGCCATTTTTTTAATGTAGGGGACAGCCATCAGCTGAAAAGTTACCATTGCCGCTGCCGGATTGCCCGACAGGCCGATCAGCATCTTCCCGTCCTTCACTGCGGCCAGACACGGTGAGCCCGGTTTGATCTCAATTTTCCAGAAAAGTATTTCGGCACCAAGATAATCGGCTGCATGCCGGATCACATCATAGTCTCCCACTGATACGCCCCCGGTCGTCAGTACCAAGTCGGCCTGCTTCCAGGCCTTTTCGACCAGGGCCGCAACTTCTTCTTTCTTGTCTTTGCAGATCCCCATCACGACAGGCTCTACACCAAGTAAACGGAGATAGCCTTGGAGTGTATAGCTATTGCTGTTTCGGATCTTACCTGGAGCTAGAGGCTCCGTTACATCACGAAGTTCGTCTCCGGTCGAGATAATCGCAATTTTTGGACGTTTATAAACTGGTACTTCGGCAATCCCCAGGGAGGCCATCAGCCCCATCAGAGGCGCCGTAACAACGGTTCCCTCAGCCGCAATCAGATCACCTACGGCAATATCTTCACCCTCAGGCACAATATCTTCGCCGTGCTTGAAGGCCTTTGAAACAGATATCTTGCTGCCCTGGACTTCTACCTCTTCAAATTTAACAACTGCATCGGCGCCTTCAGGAATCGGAGCTCCTGTCAAGATTTTAATTGCCTGACCCTTGCTGACAGCGTTTTGGGCCGTATAACCTGCCGGTACTTCTTCAATCACCTCAAAGGTGACCGGGTTAGCTTCGCTAGCTCCCACAGTATCTTCAGCCTTGAAAACAAAACCGTCATAAGGTGAACGCGGAAACGGCGGAATGTTTTCTCTGGCGACAATATCCTCTGCCAGCACTCTAACGAGGGTATCCGCTAAATGACTATTCTCCTTTTCGGCCAAAGGACAATAATCAAATATCAAATTTTGGGCTTCTTCCAACGAAATATTTTTTTGCATGCGTATCCTCCTTATTAATCACAAAAATCCTGCACGGACATGCAGGATAAAGATTTTTGGTTCGCAAACAAACCAATTCTTTTTCACATCTCCTTCGCGATACAGCAAGTAACAGAATTTCTTCTGCTACTCCGTGGACTTTGTCCAGACCTTGCATCCATGGCAGCATTGCAACTTTAGGATCCAAGGCTCGGAGAAAAATATTCTAATGTTGTGATCCGCCGACTCCTTTGCTTATATTCGTCTCAACAATTGGAGGTGGTACCCTACTAGGTGAACACTCCTAGTAGGGTTATATAAAGGGAAGGAACACACCCAAGGGTAATGGCACGATAAGATAGATTATACTTATCATACTTGTTCCTTATTCAATAATCAATACAAAATATGTATCAGTTTCAGATTAGATTCGCTTGTCGTCGTGAATAATCGGTCAAACCTTTAAAAATGCCAGTCTTGTTATCACCGAGCATATTTCTGGTTCGTTCAACAATGCTGTCATTTCTCAAAAATAAGTATATTGTTTTATTTATTGTTTCACTTGTTATTTTACACCCGTTGTACCCGGCAGTTCAAGCCATTATATGTCCAAGTTCCAACCAAAGGGTCAGAAGTTTCAAAATCATCATTGGTCAGGATATTCGCGTTACTAATCTTTAATTTAACTCTTAAAGTTGAAAAACGCATCAGATAATACATATAACTTTTGGGTAAACTACTATCGGGAGACTAAATCAATAATATTCAATTTACAAAAAAAATTAAGGAAATTGGAGTAGAAGGGGAATATGCAATTATGGTATACTATACTGCATATTATTTTATTTCGGAGTGAGCTAGCAATGGACGAAAAGAAACTATCCAGTCAGGTTGTAAAACGTTTGCCCAGATATTACCGGTATCTTTCAACGCTGCTGCAATTGGGAATCAGCAGGATTTCCTCTAAAGATTTAGGCAACCGAATGGGTCTGACCTCTTCTCAGGTAAGACAGGACTTTTTTTGTTTTGGTGGCAACGGCCTACAGGGATATGGTTATGATGTCAGCTTTCTGCATCAGGAAATACACAAACTACTTGGACTGCAGCATTCTCATAACATGATCATTATAGGGGCCGGAAGTTTGGGCCATGCTTTGGCTAAACACACGAATTTTGAAAAAAGCGGGTTTAGACTTGCCGGAATCTTCGATGTCAAGCCTGATCTGATCGGCGAAAAAATTAGGAACGTTGAGGTCCAGCCCGTGGATGACCTGCCGAATTTTTTAAGCAAAAACTCTGTGGATATTGCGGTCTTGACTGTTCCGGAAAATTGTGCCGGTGAAGTCGCCAGGTTGGTTACTGATTTAGGCGTTAAAGCTTTATGGAATTTCTCTCCGGTCGAACTGATGATGCCGGAAGATATTATTGTGGAAAATACCCATATGATTGACTGTCTGATGGTGCTTGGATATAACCTTCAGGAAAAGTCTCTGAGGGAAGAGTCTCTGAAAGAAACACCATAAACAGCAGTTATTGTTGAGTAGATCATAAAGCAATCAACAATTAGGCGAACAAATAGGCATATAAAAATAGAATAATTGATTCCAAGAAATAACAAATAGTCCTGATAATCTCCCTGTTAAAACTGAACCGGGAGATTTTTGTTTATTGTTAAATAATTAACGGCATTGTTAAATATATTAATAACTTTGCTAGCAATGTCTATTATTTTGCATTGTTATTCTGTTATTTTGTCAAATAAATAACTATTCTTGATTTACATTTTGCCCCATATTACACTAAAGCAAGCACAGGTAAACTTTCCTGCAGAAAGGTTACAGAAAGGCAGTGTGATCAAATGACGGCAATCAAAGAAGTTGTCAATCGGTTTGGAAAAGAAGAAGCCTTGTTGCTTCAAGTAATTTTAGCCGTTCAGGATGCTGACCCCCAGAATCATCTGAGTGAAGAAGCCGTAAATGAAATTTCCCGGGAAATGAATATCTCCCGAAGCAGGGTTTATTCCACGGCATCTTTCTATAGTGAGATCTCCTTGAAACCGAGGGGCATGCACATTATCCGGATATGTACCAATGCGCCGTGTGAAAATGCCAACAAAGCTTCCATCCTCGCTGCAATTAAACAGGAACTCGGGATTAAGATCGGACAAACAACAACGGACGGGCTTTTTTCTCTGGAAAGCGTCAATTGCCTTGGTGCCTGCTATATGTCTCCGGCCATCAAAATTGATGATGCGGTCTATGGTGACCTGACTCCGGAAGCTGCGGTCGCCATTATCCGTAATTTAAGAAAGGAATATCAGAATGAACAAAATGCTTGATGACGATCAGATTTTTAATATTTCTCCGGGCAGGCATGTTGACTTGGACCATCATTGTCAAAACGGCGGATATTCCGCGTTAGCCAAAGCCCTGGCCCAGGGTCCTGAAACTTCCCTGAAAGAAATATCGGATGCCGGACTGCGCGGCAGGGGCGGAGCTGCTTTCCCTACTGCTGAAAAAATAAAAATGCTACGGGCCAACACGGAAAAACTGCGTTATATCATTTGCAATGCCGACGAAGGTGAACCAGGCACCTTTAAGGACCGGTTCATTATGACCCATATCCCTTTTCAATTGCTGGAAGGCATCACCATCGCGGCGTTTATGGCCGGAGCTTCTGAGGGTTATATCTACGTTCGGCACGAATATCCTGAAGCGCAGAAAATCCTGCGCGAAAGCATTGAAGAAGCCGAGCGCCGCGGATTCCTTGGAGAAAATATTCTTGGCAGCGGTTTCAGCTTGTCTTTAAAGCTATTTTCCGGTGCCGGAAGCTATCTTTGTGGTGAGGAAACCGCTTTAATTTCCTCCATCGAGGGCAAAAAAGGCCGTCCGCGTCTGAAACCCCCTTACCCGACCCAAGCCGGTCTCTGGCAAAAACCCACGTTGATTAACAATGTTGAAACGCTTGCCAATATCCCCAAAATCATTGAAAAAAGTGCATCCTGGTATCGTTCTTTTGGTACACCGGACAGTCCCGGAACCAAGTTGATTTCGCTTTCCGGCGATGTCCAAAACCGCGGTTTATTTGAAGTACCATTCGGAATGACCTTTGCTGAAATCATCAGCGAATATGGCGGTGGAGCAAAGACCGGAAAAGCCATAAAAGCTGTAAACATTGGCGGCGCTTCCGGTGTTCTGATACCGCCTGAGATGCTTTTTACCCCACTGGAATATCTGGCCTGTTCCAAGACCGGGATTACGATCGGATCAGGGGCTATCTTTGTTTTGGACGACACCCGTTCGATCTTGTCAAACGTTCAAAACCGGCTGCGCTTCTTTCTACATGAAAGCTGCGGCAAATGCACGCCCTGCCGGGAAGGACTGCGTCAGGCCAATCTGATCCTTGACAGACTGCTCGCCGGAGAAGCCGTGCGTCAGGATGTTAGCACGCTGGAACGGTATACCCGGGCGATTCAAGAAGCTTCCTTTTGCGGTCTCGGCCAAGCAGCCGGCAACAGCCTTCGTTCCTCCCTGGCCTATTACCGGGATGAATATCTTGCTTCCTGCCGTGATAACAAACCATCATTCATTGAGGAGGAGACCGCCTGATGCAAAACATTAATATTACGCTAAACGGTAAGGTAACGGCAGTTGCACCTGAAATCACTATTTTAGAGGCAGCCAGACAACAGGGCATTGATCTTCCAACCCTTTGCCATCATCCTGATCAGCGCGTCAAGGCAAATTGCCGGATTTGTGTGGTCGAGGTAGAAGGTGTAAAAAACCTCGTACCTTCCTGTTCCACTAGGGTAACAGCCGGAATGAACATCACGACGAATTCTCCGAGAGTCAGAGAAACTGTACGCACCATTCTGGAATTAATTTTTGCTGACCATCCGCAGGAATGTCTGACCTGTATCCGTAACGGTAACTGTGAACTCAGACAAATCGCAGCTAAATTTGGAGTCAGGGATATCCAAGGAGAAAAAAGAAAACACAGTTTCTCTCAGGATTTCTCAACCCCTTCGCTGGTCAGAAATCCGGATAAATGCATCAAATGTGGTCGATGTGCAGAAGCCTGCCACTATATTCAGAACGTTGGAATCCTCTATAGTCATAACCGCAGTACGGAAATCAGCATTTCACCGGAATACGGTAAACAGCTGGCTGATGTTGCCTGTGTGCTGTGCGGACAGTGTGCTTTGGTTTGTCCGGTAGGTGCAATTCATGAAAGGGATGATACAGACCGCGTCTGGGAAGCTCTTGCAGATCCCCAAAAACATGTCGTCGTTCAGGTCGCTCCGGCCGTCCGGGTATCACTAGCTGAGGAATTTGGATTCCCATCAGGCGAAATCGCGACAGGGAAACTTGTTTCTGCTTTGCGCAGTCTGGGATTTGACCGGATTTTCGATACAGACTTCTCTGCAGATCTGACCATCATGGAAGAAGGCCATGAATTACTGGACCGGATAGCAAACGGCGGTGTCCTGCCGATGATTACTTCCTGCAGCCCCGGCTGGATCAAATATATGGAACACTACTATCCGGAATTGATTCCGCATCTGTCGACCTGCAAATCTCCCCAGCAAATGTTTGGGGCCCTGGCCAAAACGTACTATGCTCAGACCAGCGGCCTTGAAGCCAAGGATATCATTGTCGTCTCCGTGATGCCCTGTACCGCCAAAAAATTTGAAGCCGAGCGCCCGGAAATGGATGCAAGCGGCAGCCAGGATGTAGATATCGTCCTCACGACCCGCGAACTTGGCAGAATGCTGCAGCACGAGGGAATTGATTTTCGGATGCTCCCTGAAGCTGAATTTGATTCGCCCCTCGGCATATCAACAGGTGCAGCCGCTATTTTCGGAGCAACCGGCGGAGTTATGGAAGCAGCCCTGCGCACCGTGTATGAAGTTGTTACAGGTAAAACCCTGACTGACTTAAACTTTACAACCGTGCGTGGAATGACCGGCGTAAAAGAAGCTTCGGTTGATCTTGCCGGAATGGAAGTAAAAGCGGGGATCGCCCACGGGCTTGCCAACGCCAAGAAAATCTTAGAAATGATCAAAGCCGGCCAGTCCGATTACACGTTTATTGAGATCATGTGCTGTCCCGGAGGATGTATTGGCGGAGGAGGTCAGCCTTACGGTACGACCAATGAGATCAGAGCCAGACGGATCGAAGCCCTGTACCAGGTCGATGAAAATATGCCGCTACGCAAGTCGCATGAAAATCCGGCAGTACAGGAACTCTATCAGGACTTTCTGCTTGAGCCCCTCGGAGAATTATCTCACAGGCTTTTGCACACCCAATATTGCAGCCGCAGTTAAAACAATGATGCCGAAGCAAAAGCCCCCCCGTCCATGAACACCCTTTTCTGGAATGTACCTTCTCCTTGAACACTCCTTCCAATGGACACTCTTTATCTGACTATACCTTCTCTCTGAGCGCACCCTCCCTTGAATTACTATTCGAATATAATGCGAAGGAACCGCAGATGTTATTAAAATACCCGCGGTTCCTTCGCATTTATTGACTAATCTTCCACCCAAATCAAAATTATCAATGCCACTTGAATTTCATGCCCCGTAAGCTTAGGGAATTATAGGCTTTGGACAATTAATATCTTTTACGGTGTAGATTTGTCGGTATCCCCATACTCTGACGGTACTTATTGACCGTTCTCCGAGATATCTTTATCCCCTTGCTCACAAGCATGTCCATAATATCCTGGTCGCTCAGTGGTTGGTTCGGGTCCTCTTTATTGATGATATCCTGAATCAAGTGTTTGACACTTTTCGAACTTATTTTGTCGCAGTCATAAGAACCCACACCGGAGTTAAAGAAATACTTCAAAGCAAACAGTCCACGCGGCGTCTGAACGTATTTGTTGCAGGTGACCCGGCTTACCGTAGATTCATGGATACCGACCAAATCCGCAACCTGACTCATGGTCAAGGGCTTCAGATATTCAATGCCATTGTCAAAAAATTCTCTTTGAATATCAACAATACTTTGCACAACTTTGTAAATGTTCAGTCTTCTTTGTTCAATTCCGCGGATGAGTCCCAAAGCGGAATCAAACTTTTCTTCAAGATATTTTCTTACATCATCACATAACGCATTCGAATTACGGAGAATAGCCACATACGTCTGATTGATTCTCAAATAGTTAAAATCGAGGTCGTTCACAATAACCAAATAATCGTTCTGGTCTCTCATAATCGTAACATCAGGCCAGATAAAAGGATTTCTTTCAGCGCCAAACTGCAGTCCGGGTTTCGGATCAAGCGTCTTGATAAGATCATAGACTTCTTGGACCTGCTTCGCAGATACGGAGAGGGCATTGGCTATTTTCATCATTTTTTTGTCGGCAAGATCCTGGAAGTAATTTTGAATAACCCGTTCCGCAAACTCGCTGTCCTTGCCGTTTGCTCTCATTTGCAGAAGCAGGCATTCCTGGAGATTACGGGCACCTACACCGATAGGATAGAAGGTATGAATGACCCTCAGGACCTCTTCCACTCTCTCAACGGCAACATTCAACTTTTGGCTAACATATTCCAGTTCTGTTGTAAAATAGCCGTTCCGGTCAATGCTTCCTATTAGAAAGTTTCCAATGACAATATCCGCAGGATTCTTGATCTCTAAATTCAATTGTAATTCAAGCTGTTCATATAAACTTGGCCGATCAGACAAATATTGTTCGTATCCGGTGTTATTTTCATTCTTCTCGTTCCAGATATAACCAATATTACTGTCGCTGCTGAAATGTTCAATTAGGTCGTCCATATTAACCCGGGTTGCAGTTTTGCTGACAACCTCATTGTTTTCAGCAACGGGTTCATCTTCGTCCAGGAAAGGATTCTCTTCAATTTTTTTTGTGATATACTCGCTTAGCTCCAGAGTCGACATCTGCAATACAAAAATTGCCTGACGCAGTTCAGTGGTCATGAACAATCTCTGTTGCTGTTCAAGAAATATATCTTGGCGTATCTGCCTCATATTTTCCATCCACCTTCTGAATCAAATCAAAATACTATACAGATTCCCGGACAGACGGCATTTTCATATTCTTTTCACATTAGAAGCCGGGATTTCCTCGGGCATGATACATCACTTGACCCTCACGGCAAGATTCATGCCAAACAATATCTGAGTTAAGTATACAACCTATTTAAAATACTTTCTATTATCGTTTTTTAATTTTTTTATGTAAATTATTCTTCATCTGCCACCAATTTCAACGGTTTATAGATTCGTTCCAAGGACTATTTATTTCGATTATTTATTTCCTGTTACTTCTTCCACCAAAGTCTCGAAAAACAACTCCATAAATCTGACCCTTTTTCTGGCGATTACTTTCGCTTCTTCCGTATACAGCCTGTCCGGTATTTTTCTCAATTTAAGCTCAAATTCCAGGTTGGTCGTATGTTTGGAAGCATCTTTAATCCTGCCGTTCTCACCGATATTTTCCTTTAGATATTCTTCGACAGAAACCTCGTGATATAGTCTTTCCCCGTGCTGTCCAGCAAGCATGAAAGAGCGGGCAATCCCAGTTGCTCCGATAATATCAAGTTTGTCGGCATCAAAGAGGATTTTGGCTTCGATGCTCTCCGGCTGATGGCCCGTCCTGAACCGGTGCGCTAAAATACAGTGTGTGATCTCCTGCCTCAAATCCGGATCATAATTTAGGTCTTGAAGGATCTTCTCGGCCATTTCCGCACCCAATACGGCATGGTCGATCTCTCCGGAATTATCTTCATCCTCTTTGGCTCTGGCAATATCATGAAGCAGGACGGCCGGAATCAATACTTCCGTATCGACATCATCCCGCTGCCCGGCCAGAATCAAACAAAGATGATAGACCCGCATAACATGATCCAGATCGTGGGCCGCATAAGACAGCTCTTTCTCTACAATATCCTGCAGAACCCGATACCGTTTTTCCATCGATATATTTTATGCCTCCCTGTCCCAATAAAGCATTGTATTCGCCCACGGCGCATTCAAAATGAAAAAATACTGCCAAGAATCAGTTGGCGTATCTACTATATTTCGAGCAACTCAAAACCTGTGGTAGGATTAATCTTTCTAGAGCCATCACTTGTATTCAGTTCAATCATGACGACCTCGCCGATTTGCCAGATGTCGACCCCTTCACGTACACAGCCTGCTACTGTTTTTTCCTCTCTGCCAAAAGCGGCGTGCATATGCAAGACCGGGTTCCCTTGTTCGTTTCGAAACAAAGTTCCTACTCCCAGTGTTTCGCTGGCTCCTTGAAGCTCTGCCATCATCTTGCGGGGTTTAAGGGCCTGTCCGTCTTCAGGTCCTACGACGACCTTGCTGCCCTTGTCCGCCCCTCCCAGAAAATGAACCAGTGCGGAATTGATCTGGTGTTTTTCGGCAAAATCCTGAATAATGGCCGGGATTTTTTCTCCGTGTTCCAATCTCAGGATGAATATTCTCCCCAGTGTCGCTTCTATATATTTCAATGCTGTCCCCTTCTTTCTATGGCTGTAATCATTTTGGGTTGCCAGTAACTTGCAATAAACGCTTTTAATGAAGGCATAAAAGTACCTCATATCATTATAACATACAGACAAAAATGCCATGTTCATAAGAGTTTCTTTTATAACCAGGTTAGAAAACAGTTTGCTTGACTTTAACTACTTAAGTATTTTATAATTTAGTTAAGTAGTCAGTTAACTAAAAATACCTGGAGGATATATGGACCAAATTGTGCAGGTATTCAAAGCGCTCTCTGATGAAACAAGACTGCAGATCTTGCTTATCCTGTCTAGAAGAAGCATCTGTGCCAAAGGAATTGCAAGACATCTTCAAATTTCCGAAGCAGCGGTGTCTCAACATATTAAAATTTTAAAGGAAGCCGGCCTTCTGATTGGCGAGAAAACAGGCTACTTTGTACAATACAATTTACAGCAATCTGTTTTTGAAGATGTGATCGGATTCATTGAGCAGATATCAGGCACCCACACCGCGGGTCACTACAAAGATGTTTTCAGCGTCCCATTCAATTGTCAATATGCTTGTAAAGCCCAGCGTGAAAAGTGCTGTGAGCGTTCAAGCAATAAATAAACTTCAGAAAAGGAGCTTAAATATGAAAATTTGTATCCCTGTAAAAGAAGACAAAGGACTTGAGAGTATCCCCTATGATCATTTTGGCTCAGCCCCATTCTTTCTTATCTACGACCCGGGTAAAGAAGAGATAAAAGTCATCGGCAACGGAGATTCTCATCATGAACACGGGATGTGCCAGCCTTTGAAGGCATTGGGCGGAGAACAGGTGGACGCGATATTAGTCGGCGGAATCGGTGCAGGCGCCCTGATGAAACTTAATGCGCAAGGAGTTCGTGTTTTTCGGGTTGATAATACCACCGTTTCGGTTAACATCCAGCTCTTCCTGGATAACCAGCTTCCGGAATTCTCTGCCATGAACAGCTGCAGCCATCACGGATGCCACTAACCTTGATAGATATTTTTTAGCCCTAAGGGAAAGTAATGACCCCGAAGGGCTACTTTTTTATCTTGTCAGCATCAGATTCTATTTAAAGAAACATACCGCCTTTTGTTTCCCGACATCAGCAATAATCTCCAGAGCTTTATGCGTTCCTTTATTGACATCGTATACTTTAATGATTTCTCCAAGGGAGGCGCTCAGTGGTAGCAGCTCAGGAAGCAAATTTTGAAAGTGGTTTAATAATTTTGTCTGAAGGACTCCTCCCCTGCCTTCCGGGAAAAGCGCCACATAAAAAATATCACTTTCAATGAGATCCTGAAAGAAATGGGTTCCGTAAGATATTTCTGGGGTGAACCCGCCCTCTTTAACTGCAATTTCACCGAGCACGGTAATATTATTAATTTCGGAAAAATAAACAGGCACGCCTAGTGAAGGGGTACTAGTACCCCATCGTCCAGGTCCGAGCAGCAGCACGGTCATGTTTTCTTTCTCAATCTGGCTGTTCAATTTGCCGATACATCTGGCTACCCTGTATTTTTCGAGATCACTCAGCCGGCTGTAGCTTTCAGGCTCGACATAAATGATTCGCTGAATACCGTAATGGATATTCCCGCCCATAAAAGTATTATGGCTTTGAAAGAATGTTTTTTGGAAATCAATATATTTCGGGAACACCACCTTACTTTTGAGACCTTTTGCGGGCAGCGGCCTGCACTGCAGGAGATTGATCTGATAATGATCCATATCTTTAAAGTTAACGGTAAATTCAATGTCCACTGGATACGCATAGAATTTTTCCAGGGATTTAAGCATTTTTTGAATGACCCCGACGAAAGTGGAATCGGACAGAAATTGATCAAAATTAATAATCCAGGCCTGCCGGTCTTGCTGGCCTATTTCTTTCATCATTTTTTCTGCAGTATAATCTCTCTGCGCAAAATAATGCAGTTTGGGATCGTCAATTTCGTTTAAAAGATCGTTGAACGCGATACCAATCATACTGTTTTTGGTTACCATCAGCGCATCAATATTTCTTTGGGCATATTGCCTGTAATCATCAAAATCCGTTAGAGGTGATGACAAAGGTTCATCAATCGCTATAATTCTGGCATAGTCGCCCGCCGTACGGTTTACAGCCCGGGTGCCTAGACCTACAACTACCCGCAGCATGCCCGCTTTCGGAGACATTTTCTCATCCCAGACATAGATATTGTTTGAGTAGCCGACCCCAGCAAGATCCGGGAAAAAATATTCCTTACGATAGGAACCCGATACGCGTTGCACAAGCAGAGCCATCTGCTCATCCTGGTCGGCTATTCCTCGTTTCAAACGGTACATCAGCGCGTCATCGCTCATCGTGCTGGCAAAGACTTGTTTCACAGCGTTTTCAAATTCAAGATAGCGATGCTCGAGCGTACCTTGGTTCGTACAAAAAACACTTTCATATTTTCCAGCAAAAGAATTGCCAAATCCATCTTCCAAAAGGCTGCTGGAGCGGACAATGATCGGTGATTGTCCAAAGTACTCCAGGACCCGCAAAAAATGGTTTTTGACATTCTCCGGAAAAACACCGCTGAGTATTTTACTTTTAATGACTCTGGCCAGAGAAAAATATTTTTCAGGTTTTCTCTGCTCCATTCTAAGTTTCCAGAGACCATTTTTAACAAGATAAGTGTAAAAGACATCAGAACCAATGTAGAACGAATCATGGGGTTCCAGAATTTTTTTATAATCAAAATTTTCATCTTCAAGCAAAATTTTTCTGGCCAGAAGCATTCCGACCGCTTTGCCGCCGATAAATCCCGATCCAATTAAACTTGACTTGATCTGAAGCAGATCTTCCAGGGTAAAGACCTTCGTCAGCAATTCAAGGAATCTTTCATCGCGACTTAAAACCATCCGACAGAGCTTCTCTACCAGGTTTTTTTCCTCAGCAGACGGCATACGGCTGAATTTTACCTTTTCATAGGTGTCTGACGCTTTCAAAAACATCCGGTCCCAATAATCCAAATGCCTTCGCGGAGCATCAAACACATTCAGGGACATATCTGCAAACAGCTTTGAAGCATCGCTGCTGCTTGTTAACGGAATAAAATCCTGCGCCTGTTTGATATGCGGGAGAAACATCGTCGGTGAATACCTGTCGATCACTTTGACCGGATGGATATAGGTCTGTCCCCTGACATTATAGATATTCATCAATACCTGAGTCGTTTCCCGAATCGCGGAAATCGTCTCATACGAATTCATATTTTTATAAATTGCAAAGAAAGCCACCGTTTTCAGTTCATATAAATACGGACAGGTGATCTGAAAAAAGTTACCGATCATAAGGTCTGTTGCCCAGGTGTACAAAAGATCGGACAGACAATCAAAAACGTAAAAAGTCTCTTCTCCCTCAGCTGCAATAATCTGGTGGACTTGCGTGGAAAAAGCTTCAAAACCGTGTTCGGCGTCAATGTGATACACTTTAACATTTTCATTGTCATCAATAATTGGAGAATGACGCGCAAACCGCATATAAATCACTTTTCTGCCCTCGTCCAGACTCGTTCTGACAAAAGGCAGCACAAAGGATTCATAATCTGCGATATTGTCAACCTGCAGAACAACATTATCACCAATCCTGAGATGGTCGATGATCTCATCGAGCCCCGGCAGGCCGGATCTTATTTTCTTACGCTGATCCATTACACATCATTCCTTACGCCAATTTAGCTATCATTTTATCCTTAAAATTAATAATTGCTGACATTCAAATCTATATGTGCAAGCAGCCAATAACCGATACGCAAAAACCAAGCAATGAATCCTGGCATCTATCCATTACTTGGCTTTACTATTCGGTATGATAAAGCATAACGGTGGATGCCGTGTAATATCATGTTATCACATCCGGCATGAACATTGCATTCTGTTTATCATAACAATTGGCTAGATAATTATACTTTTACCCATCAAATATTTGTCTACTTCTCTGGCTGCCAGCTTTCCTTCCTGGAAAGCCCAGACAACCAGACTCTGACCTCTGCGCATGTCGCCAGCAGCAAAAACTTTGTCAACATTCGTCTCAAAAAACGCATATTCCGCTTTGACATTGCTGCGAGCATCCCGCTCCAGCTTAAGCTCTTCAGGAATACTGTCTTCCGGCCCCAAAAAACCCATGGCCAGCAGGATCAGGTCCGCTTCCCATACCTTTTCACTTCCGGGAGTCACCTGTGGAACCATTCTGCCGGCAGCGTCTTTGACCCAGGTAAGGTTGACCGTATGAACTTCCTTGACCTCACCGTTCTCATTGCCCACAATCTTTGTGGTGGAAATGCAATAATTTCTCGGGTCCTTGCCATAGAGGCAGATTGCTTCTTCCTGTCCATAATCCACTTTCAGTTTTTTCGGCCATTCCGGCCAGGGATTGGCAGCTTCAACACGATGGGCAGGTGGCTCAGGCAGAATTTCAAACTGGAAAACACTTTTGCAGCCATGCCGGATTGCCGTGGCCACACAGTCTGTCCCAGTATCCCCGCCGCCAATGATGATGACATTCTTACCCTTGGCACTAATAAAACTCTCATCCTTTAGGTTGGAATTCAATAGGCTTTTGGTCGTCGCTTTCAGGAAGTCTACGGCATAATAAACCCCTTTCAGATCTTTGCCTTCCACATCCAGTCCCCGGGGCTTGGTAGCCCCTGTGCACAGCACAACGGCATCATAGTTGTCTGTGAGCTCTTGGGCCTTCATATATTTGCCGACTTCGGTATTCAGAACGAATTCTATCCCGGACGCCTTCAGTACATCAAGCCGTCTTTCAATAAATCGTTTATCTAGCTTCATGTTGGGGATTCCGTACATCAAAAGTCCCCCAGCCCGGTCATCCCGCTCATACACCGTGACCTTATGGCCGACGGCATTCAGATAATAGGCCGCCGACAGTCCGGACGGGCCTGAACCGACAACAGCGACTTTCTTGCCGGTGTCTTTAGCCTTCTTAGGAGTTACCCATCCTTCGGCAAACGCTTTCTCGATAATCTCATATTCAATGCTGTTAATAGTCACAGCGTCCATGATATAACCTTCAGTACAAGCCCCTTCACAAGGTGCAGGGCAAACCCTTGAGGTGAATTCCGGGAACGGCGTCGTTCTGGTCAGCCGCTTGTATGCTTCCCGCCACTGTCCCTTATAGACGAGCTCATTCCATTCTGGAACCAAATTGTGCAGCGGGCAACCTGAAGCGGCGCCGTTCAAGAGTACACCGCCATGGCAGAAAGGTACCCCGCAGTCCATGCAGCGCGCACCCTGTGTCCGGACAATCTCGGGATCCTGGGGAAGCTTGACTTCATTGTAGTCTTTGATCCGCTCTTCAGGCTTCCTTTTCTTCGGATCGATTCTGTTATACTCTAAAAATCCTGTTGCTTTTCCCATGATCAGACCTTCCCTTCAAAGGCAGCCGTCAGGGCTTCTTCACCGCTTAAGCCAGCCTTATGAGCTCTATCGATATTTTCCATCATCTTTTTATAATCTCTGGGTATGATCTTCGTAAATCTTGGCGCGTAATCCGCCCAATCATCCAGTACTTTCCGGCCTAGGGGACTTCCCGTGTGCGCTACATGTTTACGGATCATTTCTCTGATTTCTTTCAGTTCCTTTTCCGAAGTAATTTTTTCCATGAGAATCAGGGACTTGTTGCAGTATATTTCTTCAAAATCAAGGATATAGGCAACACCGCCGGACATACCCGCAGCAAAGTTCCGTCCTGTCTTACCCAGGATCACAACTTTTCCTCCGGTCATATATTCACAGCCATGGTCGCCGACACCTTCAACAACCGCATTGACGCCGCTGTTTCGGACACAGAATCTTTCGCCGGCAATTCCGTTGATATAGGCTTCACCTGAAGTTGCGCCGTAGAAGGCGACATTGCCGATCAGGATATTTTTCGCTGGTTCAAAATCAGAAGTTTTTGGCGGATAGACCATAATTTTACCACCTGAAAGGCCTTTGCCAATATAGTCATTAGCATCACCTTCAAGTTCCAAAGACATGCCCTTGGGTGCGAACGCACCAAAGCTTTGACCAGCAGAACCTACAAAGGTCAGCTTAATGGTATCCTCAGGAAGCCCTTCTTCCCCAAAACGCTTGGTTATTTCACTGCCGACAATGGTTCCAACCACGCGATCCACATTGTTGATCTTCAGTTTGGCCCGGATTGATTTTTTGTGTTCCAGGGCCGGCTTGCACATTCTTAAAAGCTTGCGCATATCCAAGGATTCTTCCAGTCCATGGTTTTGCTGCTGTGACTTAAATCTGCCGACATCTGCACCGGCGTAGGGCTGATACAGAACCTGGGAAAGATCAACCTGGGCTGCTTTCCAATTCTTAATATTTTCTTTGTGTTTGAGCCTGTCTGTACGTCCAACCATTTCATTAATGGTCCTGAAGCCAAGTTTCGCCATGATCTCCCGCATTTCTTGTGCAACAAACAACATAAAATTCTCAACATGCTCAGGTTTGCCGGCAAAATTCTTGCGGAGCTCTTCATTCTGGGTTGCAATACCTACCGGACAGGTGTTCAGGTTGCAGACGCGCATCATCACACAGCCCATGGAAATGAGTGGAGTGGTGGCAAATCCATATTCCTCAGCGCCAAGGAGCGCAGCGATGACAACATCTCTGCCTGACAGAAGCTTACCGTCTGTTTCCAGGACGACCCTGTCCCTCAAGCGGTTAAGCACAAGGGTCTGATGGGTCTCGGCAAGACCCAATTCCCACGGCAATCCTGTATTTTTAATGCTTGTTCGCGGTGAAGCACCTGTACCGCCATCATAGCCGCTGATCAGAATAACGTCGGCCTTGCCCTTGGCCACACCGGCCGCAATCGTACCGACACCCACTTCAGAAACAAGCTTAACATTGATTCGGGCATCACGGTTGGCATTTTTAAGGTCATGGATCAGTTCCGCCAAATCTTCGATCGAATAGATATCATGGTGCGGCGGGGGGGAAATTAGTTCAACACCTGGTGTCGAGTGTCGGACTTTGGCAATCGCCGGAAAAACCTTCCGGCCCGGAAGCTGCCCGCCTTCTCCAGGCTTGGCTCCTTGTGCCATTTTGATCTGTATTTCCGAGGCATTTACCAGAAAGCTGCTGGTAACACCAAAACGACCTGAAGCAACCTGTTTGATGGCACTGATCAGACTGTCGCCATTAGGCAGTTTCTTAAATCTTTCAGGATCCTCGCCACCTTCACCGCTGTTACTTTTGCCGCCCAAACGGTTCATGGCAATCGCCATACATTCGTGGGCTTCCTTACTGATCGAGCCATAGGACATCGCCCCGGTCTTAAATCTTTTGACGATAGACTCGACCGGTTCGACTTCTTCGATTGGAATCGTATCTCCGGCGCTTATTTTGAAATCCAGCAGCTGCCTGAGTGTATAGATCTCCTCATCATTAATTTTTTTGGAATAATCTTTAAAAAGATGGTAATTGCCTTCCCGGCAGGCGCGCTGAAGCAGGTAGATCGTTTCCGGGTTGTAGAGATGAATCTCCCCACTATCTTTACATTGGTAGAAACCGCCGATTTCCAGTGTATCTGTGTAGAGTGCATTCTCATCAAAAGCACTTTCATGCCGCATTTGATTTTCCATCGTAATTTCTTCCAGACCGATTCCTTCCAGGCGGGATGGTGTCTGAGTAAAGTAGCGGTCAATCAGATCTCTTTTTAGGCCGACAGCTTCAAATATCTGGGCACCATGGTAGCTGCGCATCGTCGAAATACCCATTTTCGTAAGCACCTTTAAGATGCCTTTGATCGAGGCTTTAATATAGTTCTTTTTGGCCTCCCGATAACTTAGACCATTCGTCATTCCTTTGGCTGCCAAGTCTCTGATCGTTTCGTAAGCAATATAGGGGTTGATCGCGGTAACACCGTACCCGATCAAGGCACAGAAATGGTGTACCTCCCTGGCTTCTCCGGTCTCCAGAACAATACCCACACTTGTCCGGATTTCACGGCGTATCAAATGGTGATGCAGACCTGAAGATGCCAGAAGAGCGGGGATAGCGGCAAATTCTTTATTAACGCCCCTATCCGAAAGAACAAGAATATTTGCGCCATCAGCAATTGCTTTATCTGCTTCCCGGGATATTTTGTCTAAAGCTCTTTCCATTGCTCTAAGCCCGCCAGTCGCCTTGTAAAGAATGGAAATCCTGGCTGTCTTAAACTTCCCGTTATTTAATTTCATAATGGTATCCAACTGCGTATTGGTGAGGATCGGTGATTCCAAATACACTGCGGAACTATGCGTCCGGTCAGGATCCAGAAGGTTTCCCGCATTCCCCAGGAGCATTGTGCCGGAGGTAATAATTTCCTCACGGATGCCATCAATCGGGGGATTCGTCACTTGGGCAAAAAGCTGCTTGAAATAATGGTACAGCATTTGAGGTTTGTCTGAAAGCACCGCCAGCGGTGAGTCCATACCCATCGATCCAACAGGGTCAATGCCATCAGTCGCCATCGGCAGAATCATTTTATGAATATCCTCATGGGTATAGCCAAATGCTTTCTGCTGGGAGATAATATCCTCCAGCATCGGTGCTTCCAACTCGTCGTCAGCAGGGAGATCATTTAAATAGACAATATGCTTCTTATTCCACTCTTCATACGGATGCATCAGGGAAACACTCTTTTTGATTTCCTCATCAGAGATGATCCTTTGTGCTTCCGTATCGATCAGGAGCATTTTACCCGGTTCTAGACGGCCTTTATACTTGACATTTTCAGGTTTGATGTCGAGAACCCCCACCTCAGAGGCTAGGATGACTTTATCATCTTTCGTGACATAATAACGTGATGGTCTGAGTCCGTTCCTGTCCAGTACGCCACCGATAACCGTTCCGTCCGTAAAGCCCATGGCAGCCGGTCCGTCCCAGGGCTCCATGATAAAATTGTTAAACTCATAAAAGTCCTTTTTTTCTTTGGACATCAGATCGTTCTTTTCCCATGGCTCAGGAATCATCATCATGACAGCATGAGGAAGCGATCTGCCAGTAAGATGGATAAACTCAAGACTGTTGTCAAACATGGCCGAATCGCTGCCTGACTCGTCAACAATCGGATATACCTTGGAAATATCATCAAACAACGGTGAATCAATGCATTTCTGTCTGGCCTTCATCCAGTTCACGTTACCTCTGATGGTATTGATTTCCCCGTTATGGACAATATACCGGTTCGGGTGCGCTCGCTCCCAGCTCGGAAAGGTATTGGTGCTGAACCTGGAATGAACCATAGCCAGTGCTGAAACAAAGTCAAGGTCGGAAAGATCCAAATAAAAATTCCTGAGCTGTTCGGCTGTAAGCATACCTTTGTAGACAATGGTTTTGCTGGAAAGGCTGGCAATATAGAAGGAGCCGCCCTTGTCTTCACACATTGGGATGATCAGTTTTTCCGCTCTTTTCCGAATGACATAGAGCTTTCTTTCAAAATCCATATCATCGGTCAGGTCAGGGCTTCTTCCGATAAAAACCTGTATAAACCGAGGCATAACAGCTTTGGCACTATGGCCGACCGTCGATTTATCAATCGGGACTTCCCGCCACCCAAGAATCTTCTGTCCTTCCTCACGAACAATCTTTTCAAAAGAATCCATCTGGGTAACCCGAAAATCTTCATATTTATGGGCAAAAATCATCCCTACACCATATTTGCCCTTTTCCGGTAAATTAAAACCAAGAACATCACATTCCCGTTTAAAGAAGTCATGGGGTATTTGTACCAAAATACCAGCGCCGTCACCCGTATTCTCATCCGCACCACTGGCACCTCTGTGGTTTAAATTCTCCAGAACTGTTAAAGCTTCCTCGACAATGTCGTGCGATTTTTCACCTTTGATATTCACGACAAATCCCATACCGCAGGCATCGTGCTCAAAGGCCGGATCGTAAAGACCCTGTTTTTTTGGCAATTGATTGTATTTCATATTACACACCCTTTATTGGAGTTTACATCGATAGTTTCTTTACGATTTTACCAAAAATCCATTAATAACATAACTGTTTTAACTAAAAAATATTGTATTCATTTTATTTTTTTCAATATTTCTTACTTTTTTATTATTTTATTACCAATGTTTAAATATTAAAATTTAATATTTAAAATTCATTATTTTGCATCACTAATATCTTATAATGAATACAGTATATTGTTTGTTTTGTTATATTCAAACGCAAATTAATATTGTAGAATACGGTTATTGATAAAAACACTATTTTTTTCTGGAGGGTAAAAAATATGTCTTATGTCCAACAAGTCATGGAACAGGCTATTAAAAGAAGCCCTAACGAGCCTGAGTTCCACCAAGCGCTCAAAGAAGTACTGGAATCTTTGGAACCGGTAATTGCCAAACATCCCGAATATGAAAAAGCTGGTATCCTCGAGCGGCTCGTCGAGCCCGAGCGCGTGATCATGTTCAGAGTTCCCTGGGTCGATGACAAAGGAAATGTTCAGGTTAACCGTGGTTTCCGTGTTCAATTCAACAGTGCTATTGGTCCTTACAAAGGCGGCCTGCGTTTACACCCGTCTGTTAACCTTGGCATCATCAAATTTTTAGGTTTTGAGCAAATCTTCAAAAACTCCCTGACCGGACTTCCAATCGGTGGCGGCAAGGGCGGCAGTGACTTTGATCCCAAAGGCAAATCCGATAACGAAATCATGAAATTCTGCCAAAGCTTCATGACCGAACTTTGCAAACATATTGGTGCAGACACTGACGTTCCTGCGGGTGATATCGGCGTTGGCGGCAGAGAGATCGGTTACATGTTCGGCCAGTATAAGAGAGTCAGAAATCTCTTTGAAGGCGTACTTACTGGAAAAGGCCTGACTTATGGCGGAAGCTTAGTTCGTACCGAAGCAACCGGCTATGGTCTAGTTTATCTGATGGACGAAGCAATTAAAGATATCGGCAAATCCTTTAAAGGTGCTACCGTTGTTATCTCCGGTTCAGGCAACGTTTCGATTTATGCAGCCGAAAAAGCCATGCAGCTTGGTGCCAATGTTGTTGCCCTGAGCGATTCCAACGGCTACATCTACGACAAAAACGGTATCGACCTGAAGACCGTTAAGCAGCTCAAAGAAATTGAAAGAAGAAGAATCAAGGATTATCTGGAATTCCATCCGAAGGCCGAATACAAAGAAGGCTTCGAAGGCATCTGGACCATTCCTTGCGATATCGCTCTTCCCTGCGCTACGCAGAACGAATTGAACGAAGAATCCGCCAAGGCTCTGGTTGCCAATAAATGCTTTGCTGTCGGTGAAGGTGCAAATATGCCTTCTACTCCGGAAGCAGTCAAAGTATTCCATGCCAATAAAATTATCTTTGCTCCTGGTAAAGCTGCCAATGCCGGCGGTGTTGCAACCTCCGCTCTGGAAATGTCCCAGAATAGCATGCGTTATTCCTGGACTTTCGAAGAAGTTGACGCCAAACTTAAGGACATCATGGTCAACATCTATCGCAATGCCAGCTCAGCTGCCAAAGAATACGGCTGTGAAGGCAACCTGGTTGTCGGCGCCAACATTGCCGGCTTCCTGAAAGTTGCTAACACTATGATGGCTCACGGCGTGATCTAAGCTGGAGCTGCCTAACGATTTGTATACCCATAATATAGTCTTGATACCATTGAAATTAAAAAGACCTCTTGGGGACTGAGTATGTTCAAAACAACTCGCACCCAAAAGGTCTTTTTTATTAATATAAGTAATCAATTCTTTTTAAAAACAGTCTATAATTTAGTCCACAAATGTAAGTTTTCTATCTCCCAGAATAAAAAAACATACAGACTTGCTCAAATAACTATTTGCTCTCAACCATCACCCTCGGCACTCTCTTAGAAATACCGCACAGGATCTCATAGCTGATCGTTCCGCATCGTTCAGCAATCTGATCTGCGGAAATAAACAAGTCACCATCTTTGCCAAGTAGAACAGCTTCATCTCCTTCTTGGATCCCTTCAATTTCTGTTACATCAACCATGGTCTGATCCATGCATATTTTACCGATGATCCTGGCTTTCTTTCCCTTCAGCAAGACCTCAGCACCGTTGGATAGAGAACGGCGCAGACCGTCTCCGTAACCGATCGGTAGCGTAGCAACCTTTGTGGGTCTATCGGCAATGAACGTACGTCCGTAGCCTACACTCCCACCCTTTTCAATCGTCTTCAGCTGGGAAATGCGGGCTTTTAAAGACATGATCGGTTCAAAGCCAGCTTCCTGTCCAACATGGTCCATCGGTAAAAGTCCGTACAAAATAATACCCGGACGGCAAAGTTCGTAATGGCTTTCGGGAATCTGCATGATTGCTGCAGAATTTGCGACATGACGGAGCGGAATTTTTATTCCAGCCGCGCACAACTTTTCATATAAGTCATCAAAGATCTTTAGCTGCTGGTTCGCATAAGACAAATCAGCGCTGTCGGCCGTAGCCAAATGGGTATAGATTCCCTCCAGATAAAGGCCCGGAAGCTTTGAAATTTTTTGGATATCTTCAAGTGCATTTTCGCAAAAACCTGTCCTGCCCATTCCCGTATCCACTTTGATATGGAGTCTCCCTGTTTTATTCAGCTTCAGCGCTGCGGTTGAAAGCGCTTCAGCCTGTTCGATTTGAAATATTTCGGGAATGATCTCTTCTTTGACCAGTGTTTCTGAATACTTCGACAATGTAGGCCCAATGATCATTAGGGCAATATCCGGGAATTCTCTTCTGAGCTCCAAAGCTTCTTCCAGGATAGCAACCCCGAATCTGGTAACCCCTTCTTCCTTTAGAGTCCGAACAACCTCGACTGCACCGTGTCCGTAGGCATCTGCCTTGACTATGGGCATTATTTCACTACCGGCGTACTGCCGTATCCTTTTTAAATTGCGTCTTAAAGCCCCCAAATCAACTTCTGCCCAAACCGGACGAAAAATATTCATTCTAAAAATCTCCTCACTGCTCTATCTCTTTTCTGACCCTCGGGAGGCAATCAGCTACCTCCGAAGCTGTGAAACCTGATAAACCAAACTGATCCTTTAAAACATCTCCAGCCTTGCCGTGAAGATAAACCCCCATGCAAGCCGCCCCTAACGGAGGGACACCCTGGGCAATCCAGGACATAATACTTCCGGTCAGCACATCCCCTGTGCCGCCTGTGCCAAGTCCTGCATTACCTGTTGGATTCAGAAAAACTCTGCCGTCCGGCGAAGCAACGACCGAACCTGCGCCTTTCAGGACAACAATGGCACCCCATTCCAGGGCTTTGGCCAGCGCTATCTTCAAGCGGTTTTCCTGAACCTCGTCAATTGAACAGCCGCATAAGCGAGCCATTTCCCCAGGATGAGGCGTCAGAATAAGATTGCCTCTTCCTTTCCTTAAGCTAAGTACATCCGGTTCGCGGGAAATTAGATTCAACGCGTCTGCATCCAGAACTACCGGTACATCGGTCTCAATCAGTATATTTTTTATGACATTAAGAAATGACTCCGTCTGCCTGAGTCCGGGGCCTGCTGCACAAGCGTCAGCTCCTTGTAACCGCTCCTGAATGACCGACCAGGCATTGACGCTTAACATCTCATAATCCTTTGCTGGCCAAACCGTAGCTTCAATGACTCCCAAATCAACCGTCTCAGCAATCGCTTCAGGGGTAACGATCTGAAGAAGCCCTGCCCCGCAGCGCAGAGCCGACTTTCCTGCCAGGATGACAGCCCCGCTCATTCCAAGCGATCCCCCAATCAGAACCGCCCGGCCATGCGTACCTTTATGACCCAGTATGTGTCTTGCTGGAATCAAAGGCCGGATGACTTCATCCGTCAATAGATAGGCAAAGATTTTTTCTTCGCCTATCACTTTTTCGGGAATTGAAATTTGGTCAATGACCAGCCTTCCTGTATAGATTAATCCTTCTCCGAGAAAATGTCCAAGCTTTGGCAAGCCAAAGGTAACTGTCACATCTCCCTGGACTGCAATCGTATGTATTTTCCCCGTATCTGCTTCCAGACCGCTGGGAATATCGACACAAACCACCGGCAGATCGGCTTTGTTTAAGTCTTCAATGAAACCTGCCAGGGATTCCGGCGTTTCTCCTTGAAAGCCTGTTCCATATAGCGCATCAACAGCGACCTGAGACTGCATCAGGGCAAGCTTGAATAAACGAAGCTGTTTTTCGTCTTCCACAGGGATAATCTTTTCTCCCATTTTCTGGAATAATTCATAATTTAGCTTGGCATCCCCTTGAAGCTCAGCAGGATTTGCGAAAAGAAAAACAGTCACTTCCATCCCTAATACACAGAGATGTCTGGCCACTGCCAGACCGTCACCGCCATTATTGCCTTTTCCGGCAAGAATAACTGCTCTCAAACCGTGAAGCGACTTTTTTTCATCCTTCAGCAAAATAATCTTTATTTCCCTTACTACTGCCAACGCGGCATTCTCCATAAGAATTGCCCCGGGGATTCCAAAATGATTGATTGCGTTGGAATCAATGCTGCGCATTTGTCCCGCACTTACAATACGCATTTTTATATCCTCCTCGGAAAAACTTTTCCTACTCATTATAATGAACACAGCCTAGAACCTTGTCAACTTCAAAATGAATGTTCGTTGCTGTCTAATATTTGGGGTACCAACAATATCTATTCCAGAATAACAGATGCTATGGCCGTATCTTTACTGTGAGAGAGGCTTATTCGGACTGTCTCAGCTCCTCTCAACCGTGCTGCGGCCTGTGCCCTTTCACTCAAATATACAACTGGTTCTCCCACTTCATTCCTCAGGATCTCAATATCATGCCAGCTAAGACCCCTGAGTCCGATTCCCAGTGCCTTAAGCACCGCTTCTTTGCCTGCAAACCTAGCAGCTAGGGAAGACACATGTTTTTTTGATAGTTCGGTCAGTTCCCTATCGGTAAACAGTCTGGCAACCAGTTTCGAATGTCTCCGGCAGGCCCGTTCAAATCTGGCTATTTCAATAATATCTATACCTGGATACAAATGGACTTCCCCGTTTCTTCGTAAAATCAAATACCTTTTCTGTCCCCGGTACTAAGAATAGCGTCCTGAATTTAGGGTTCAGCAGAAGGCTGCTGTGGACTGATCTGTTTGTATGGAAGCCTCATTTCCGCAGTCGTCCCCTCACCTATTTTGCTTTCAATGTTTAATCCGTATTCTGAACCATATAAACCCTTCAGGCGAGCATGGACATTAGCGAGCCCTACACCATTGCCTGAGCCTACACCGGGCAGCAGGACATCTTTTAGCCGGTCTTCTTCAATCCCCATCCCGTTATCAATGACTTCTACAAAAAGCTCGCTTTTACCATCTACCGGCCCGAGTTCCCTGACCCGAATCGTTACAACACCACTCGGCATGATCATAGGGGTAATCCCATGTTTGACCGCATTTTCAACTAGAGGCTGAATACTCAGTCTTGGCACCTCGGCATCCATCAGTGCCTTAGGAATTTCCAGCTTAATCTTCAACTTTTTCCCAAAGCGGGCTTTTTCCAGCACAAAATAATTATTAACAAATTCCATCTCTTCCCGAAGCGAAATGAGTGCGCCTTTAGATTTTAAAGACTTTCGGAAAAATTCGGCCAGATGAATCAGAAGTCTTCTGGCCCGGTTCGGGTTGGTTCGACTAGTGGCAATAATTGTATTCAGAACATTAAAAAAGAAATGCGGATTGATTTGAGCCTGAAGCGCATCGAGTCTGGCTTCCATCGTCAAATTGGTCTGATGGTCCAGTTCAGCTACTTCCACCTGAAGGCTCAAAATCTGGCCCATGCCAAGTGCAAGTCTGATTAGGTCAGGAGAAATATTTCCGCCCTTCGTTTCATAGAGCTTAAATGTTCCGACAACATTTCCTTTGCAGACGAGCGGAACAATGACTGCCGCAGCCAAAGGACAGTCACACGTTTCCGACATCGGGCAGTTTAATTCTTCCTGCGTTTGAACAACTTTATATTTTGCAGTGTTTATGACCTCTCTGGTCGCTGCTGTCAGGATCTTATCGCCGGGATGGTGTCTGTCACAGCCTGCCCCAAGATAGGCAAGCTGTTTCTCACAATCGGTGATCGAGACTGCGGCCACCTGAGCAATCCCGTGAATGATTTTAGCAATGGCTTCGGCATTTTGTTTATTCAGACCACCGCGAAGGTAAGGAAGTGTTTCGTTAGCAATCTTTACACTCAGGTCTGCCCTGCTTAACGTCTGCTGCGGCACGACCTTTTTTTCTAAATTTTTCATATTCCAGAAGTAATATCCCGCATCAATTACCATAAAAACGGCCAATAGCAAAGCACTCTGTAAATAAAGGCCTAGGGAAATTTCAAGGGCTATGACCACAATAAGGATTATATTCTTATTTTTCATCGTCACATCTCCCCCAAAAAATTATTTTAATAAGCTCCGGACTTTTTTATTGCCATTCTCCGAACTGACTACGAGAAGAATATCTCCTTCTTCGAGCAGAAAGTCGGCTTCAGGAGAAAAATTCTCATTACCGTTTCTGACAACCCCTACGACTGTTGCTCCAGTTTTTTCTCTGACTTTAAGTTCTCTCAGAGAACAGCCAATTGCGGATGATTCTGACTGGATTTTGAGTTCTTCGACATCATTCCAGCGAGAGATATATCGATCGGCATAGGTCGAAACTTTTGCAAGTAGCGCATCAATTTGCTTATCAATTTCCTTTCTCTGCTCCATCAGGTTTTTCAACTCGTCAATAAAGGCTTGAACCTCATTTTTCTGGTTAAAAGACTTTAAAAATTTTTCGGCCTCTATTCTGGAGTTCACAATAATACCAATACCCGGTTTAACCCTGACGATTCCTTCATGTTGAAGAATAGCAATTGCCCTGCGGATCGTCTCCGGAGAAACATTGAATCTTCCTGCCAGGGTCGATCTTCCGTGAATTTTTTCCTCTTCGCGGAACTCACCGAGAACAATAGCATGCGCAATCTCATTTGCAATTTCCTGATATTTGGCCTGTTCCAAGATAATCCCTTTCTTTCCTTGCTGATTTCAGATACTAAGCGGCCAATCATTCTATATCTTCTATGATGCACGCATCAAATTTTTTGCCTTTTACGTAATTCTACCCTAGGTAGTTGGGGAAGACAATCTTTTCTATAAAAAAGACCATTTCCAGGCAATATTGGAGTAGCGCCATACCCTCTAAAACCTTTCCATTATTTGACTTAATCGGACATTTTAACCCTCTTGACACCCGACAACTTGTAATGATATGATTGGTTGGCAGTATAATTAAGTTACTTTATTCATAGTATGGAGGTTTTTTGTTATTAGCGTTTGGAGGGGGGGTAAATATGGCAATCGAACTATATAGACCGCATCGTGATTATCACTATTTTTCTATAAAACGTGCCGAGGAATTAAAGGAACGAATCGAACCCTATCTGCAAAAAGCTAACCAGATACCTGCCGGACTTAATTTGACAGATTTATATTCTGCCCAAAAGGAAAGGATCCTTCAATACTTTGGGGCAACCCAGGAAATTTGGGATGACTGGCGGTGGCAAATGAGCCACAGGATCATGGATGTTAACACACTGGATTCTCTTTTTCCGTTAACCGAAGCTCAAAAAAATGAGATCTCAACAGTTGGCCGGATATACCGTTGGGCCGTATCACCGTATTACCTCAGTTTAATGGATTTTAGCAACCCCGAAGACCCCATCGTACTACAGGGTATACCCAAAATAGAAGAGCTTTTCGATAAGAGTGGAGAGGAAGATCCGATGGGAGAAGCTTTAACCTCTCCCGCTCCGTGTATTACCAGACGTTATCCAGACCGCTTGATCATTAACGTTACAAATATGTGCGGCATGTACTGCCGTCACTGCCAGCGCCGCCGCAATATCGGCGAAACGGACGGACATAAAGAAAAAGAAGATCTTAAAGCCGCTCTGGATTATATCCGTGAGAACCCAGAAATCCGGGATGTGCTGATCACAGGCGGGGATGCGCTTCTTTTAAGTGACCAGACCATCGAATGGCTGCTTGCTGAACTTCATAGTATTCCACATGTTGAAATCAAACGCCTTGGAACCAGGGTCCCTGTAACCCTGCCGATGCGGATTACCGATGAACTTCTGGCCATACTTGCCAAATATCCGCCAATCTATATCAATACCCAGTTTAATCATCCGAAAGAAGTGACGCTGGAAGCCAAAAAAGCCGCAGATAAGCTTGTTTCTGCCGGTGTTGTACTTGGCAACCAGGCCGTACTGCTTAAAGGCATTAATACGGACCCGGATGTCATGAAGAAAATGAATCAGGAATTGCTGAAAATTCGTGTTCGTCCCTACTATCTCTTTCATGCCAAAAATGTCAAAGGAACGCGGCATTTTATTCCGTCTATTCAGGAAGGGCTTACCGTTATGGAAGCGCTCAGAGGATTCACCTCCGGCCTGGCTGTTCCTACCTATATTATCAATGCACCAAAAGGAGGCGGCAAAACCCCGCTTCTCCCTCAATATCTTCTTTCCCTCGATGAGCACCAGGCTATTTTGAAGACATGGGAAGGGAAAATTGTTTATTATGAGAATCATTGCGCTGATGAAGGCTAAGTCTGATCGCATGCCTTAGTCATATAGAAGTCGGTAAGATCACTCTCTCTAGCCGAAATCCCGTCAACCTTATTTTTCAAGTTAACGGGATTTCGGCGTTATAATGAATTCCTTGAAAGCTTCCTCTTCGTTCCATCTCTTGATCGATACCGTTTAAGACCTCCCATTTACGTCGGGTCCACATCGGGGCAATAACATCTTTGAGAGGTCCGTCACCCATGAGTCTGTGGATAATCATATCGGGAGGAAGAATCTCAAGAATATCGGCTACGAGGTCTATATATTCTTCTATTGAAAGTAGCTGAAGACCGCTCTGGCTATAGAGATCAGCAAGCGGAGTCCCTCTTAAGATATGAAGCGAATGTATCTTTATGCCCTGGATTGGGATTTGGCTGATCGCTTGTGCTGTCCTATACATTTCCTCCCGGGTTTCACAGGGCAGTCCCATAATGATATGGGCACAGACCTGGATATTCCTTTGTCTGAGCTTCTTCACACCCTCCAGGAAACAATCAAAATCATGTCCCCTGTTCAACCACTCCAAGGTTTTGTCATGAACAGACTGTAAACCCAGTTCTACCCATAGATAGGTCTGTTTATTCAGGTTTTCCAGAACATTAAGGATTGCTTCGTTCAGACAATCCGGTCTGGTCGAGACTGATAAGCCGACGACATCTTCCAGTGCCAACGCTTCCCGGTATAAATTTTCCAGATAATCTTCAGGACCATAAGTTGCAGAAAACGATTGAAAATAAGCAATATATTTTGCTTTTGGCCATTTTTTTAGAGTCCTTTCCCGAACCTGGTTAAACTGTTCGTGTATGGACAGACCTCTTTGCCCTGCAAAATCGCCGGAACCTTTTTCACTGCAAAATATACAGCCCCCGTCACTTACCGTCCCATCCCGGTTCGGGCAGCTGAGACCTGCATCCAAAGATACTTTAATAACTTTTTGACCAAAAAATTTGCGGAAATGTTCATTTAATGTATAATAGCGTTTGTTCATGTTCAACCCCAGTTTTAACTTGCAATATCTTATCTCTTCTCTATGCCATGTGTTCAATAACTCTCTGTATCGTTGACTTGTCCGTGTCATATATACTTTTGTGTCTTTTCCTGTATCCTATTATAGCTTTAGTTGGTCTGAAACAAAACAACAATGGCGAAGAAACCTGTAATTTCTCCATATAAAGCCAGAAACCGGAATCAAATGTATTTCCAGCCTAGCGGTGGCATACATCTGGATTCCGGTCTCATTATCTACATAAGATTACATCTGCATATCATACTTTACTGCATATCATCCTTTTGGTCTGTACTTATAACGTCAATCTTGTTGCTTCTATAAATTATAAATCGAATTTGCTGTTAACCCTTCAAAATCGGGATAAGCACTTTCTCCGTGTTGGGTCGTATCAAGACCGCTGACCTGTTCAGCGTCTGTAGCTGTGAGCGGAGTGATCGCTCCGATGACTTTCAGCAGGATAAATGTTACCGTACCTGCGTATAAATATGTTGCCAGTACTGCGATGAGCTGTATACCGACTTGATGAAAATCACCAGTGTAGAACAGACCGTCTTTACCGAGAGGGTTAACTACTGTTGTGCAGAAGATACCTGTCGCCAGAGCTCCCCAGGTTCCGCCGATTCCGTGGATGCCAAAGGCATCCAGCGCATCATCATAACCAAGCTTATCTTTAAGGATTGCAACTGCAAAGTAGCATAATCCGCCGGCTACAAGGCCGATTATCATCGCGGAGGCATTTGTTACATAGGCACAAGCAGGTGTTATGGCTACCAGTCCGGCAACAGCTCCGGAAATCGCCCCCAGGACAGTTGGCTTTCCACGGTGCAGTTTTTCTGCGATGACCCAGCCCAAAAGCCCCAAAGCAGCCGCAATAAATGTTGTCACAAAAGCGATTACTGCAATTCCGTCAGCCGCCAGTTCACTGCCTGCATTAAAGCCAAACCAGCCAAACCATAACAGGGCGCCGCCCAGAATCACGTAAGGAATATTATGCGGAATGGTCGGATCTGTGGACTTATTGATGCGTTTTCCGATCACAAGTGCTGCGATCAGACCGGAGAAGCCTGAACTGATATGAACGACAGTACCGCCGGCAAAATCAAGTGCACCTAAATTTCCAAGCCAGCCGCCGCCCCATACCCAGTGCGCGATCGGAACGTACACCAGTAAACTCCAGAAACTCATCAGTAAAACAAATGCGGGGAAACGCAAGCGTTCGGCAGTCGCACCGGTCATCAAAGCCGGTGTCAGAATTGCGAACATCATTTGGAAGACCATGAAAAGCAGATGCGGAATCGTAGCGCCTTCAATTCTTGGCTCCAGCCCTACACCCTTCAGCATTAGATGGTCGAGGCCGCCGATGACTGAGCCGATATCTGGCCCAAAAGCAAGCGAATAACCTAAAACTACCCAGATAACCGTTACAACACCCATCGCGATAATACTTTGCATCATGATGGATAATACATGGCGTTTTTTAACCAGTCCTCCGTAAAAAAAGGCCAGACCGGGTGTCATTAACATAACAAGTGCAGTGGAAATAATCATAAAACCGATATCCCCAGTTGTGTAATTCATTTTCTTCTCCTCCTTAGTTTCTTGATGTATTTCTTATAGGTTTATAGATAGTTTGATACAAGTCTTTAACCTACGCGCGACGACTAATAAAAAAAAGCCCCAAAAAAGTATTGCACTTTTTTGAGGCCCCATTGCCTGATTGACTTGCGTATAACAAACGATCTATCTGTACTATATTACCCGGTAAACCATCTGTAAAGAGGTTTTTCGTTTAAATAATGTATACATTCCTGTATACATTCTTCAATATTACGCATACCTGGTTAACCCTAAACCTGTCATTGGTCATAAGAGTCCAACTCCCCAGATATCCCGGCCGCAGTGCCCGCATTTTCCTTCCATGGTTTTCATGGTCACCCGAAGGTCTCTGGTGATGACTTCCTGACCGCATTGCGGACAATAGGTTGTGTTGCCTCCTGCCATATTCCCGAGGTACACATAGGGCAGGGTTTCTTTGGCCAACCTCCATAGTTTCCTCAGTTTCTTTTCATCAGTTGCCGGTATTTTGCTTTTATGCATTGGATGATATTTACTCAAATGCCACGCTAGTGGAGTATTTAGACCGGACAGCCATTTGGCCAGCGCCTCAATTTCCTGCGGACTGTCATTCAAGTCCGGGATAACAAGCGTTGTGATCTCGGTATGAACGTTTGGCACCAGCGTTTCAACTGTTTTTAACACCCACTCCAGTTTCCCTCCGGTGTATTTCTCGTAGAATTCCGGGGTGAACCCTTTAATATCAATATTGACCGCATCGAGGTATGGCATCAGATATTCGAGGTATTTCTGTTCGATAATCCCATTGGATACCAGAACAACCTTCCCTCCCCATTCTTTAATAAGAGGAGCTGTCTCCAAGATCATTTCGTACCAGACCAGAGGCTCCGTATACGTAAAACAAATCCCGATGGACGGGTCTTCCGCGGCCATTTCCGTCAGCTGCTTCGGGAAAATCCGGCGGCCCTGCTCATATTTCTGGGAAATCTCATAGTTCTGGCAAAAGAAGCAGTGCAGGTTGCAGCCATAGCCGCCGACCGAGAATATCTGCCTTCCCGGGTAGAAATGATAAAGAGGTTTTTTCTCCACAGGATCAAGATGAAACGCAGCGACTTCAGCAAAAGTCAGTGGTATGATTTCACCATTCCGGCACCCTCTGACCTTACAAAATCCAGACTGGCCTTCTTTAAGTTTACAGTGATGCGGACATAGCGGACATTCAGAAAATCCTGCCATATGCTTCATCCCTCTTTCCTGTTATTCAAAAAAACGTTCGACTTCAAAACGCCAGAGTTCGACATCCTCCCCCGGCTCAATACCAGCTTTCTGTTTGGCTATTCCGACCTGTTCCTCAGCCTTATCAATCCCTTCAAGATGAGGCAGCAACAACCCGACCTTTCCACCCCGGCGTACGATTACCCCGTAACGCTGAGGATCCAGTTCTTCAGGCCCAGTAATCTTCTCCGTGTCTCCAAGAACATCGACAGATACAGATATTAAGGGCAGTTCTTCCGGTTGGACCGGCCAAAAGCGTGGATCCTGGGTACCTGCTGCTATGGCGTTATGTCTAATCTCTGAAGCCAGGTCTTCTCTTACCGGTTGGATCGTGCCAATGCAGCCCCGCAAAGTCCCATCCTTTTTAAGGGAAACAAAGCAGCCTTTCTTTTCTTTCAGTAGAGGATCTCCAGGAATATTTAACCTGTCAAAAGGCTGGGATGTAAGATAGTAAGTCAGGCATTCCCTGGCATAGCCGGCAATCGGTGAAGAACGGAAGATCTCAGCAATGAGGTAACCTACACCAAATGGTCCTTCATAGGAGAGAACCTTAATTGCGCCTTCTCTCGCCCCGAGTGCAAACAGCAGGGAATGATAACCGCACTGAGCTGCTTCATCCAAGAGACTTGCGGGAATCCCCCTAAGCAGCGTCGTATCTCTTTTCAGTCCTTTGACTATAAGCTGGTCCAGTTTGGGGCCGGAAGGGTGGGACCCATAAGGCCCGTCTTCTTTGAGCCGGTGGGAAAGGTCACCGCTTGCAATCAAGGCGCAGCATTCGGCTGCATCATTTAAAATTTGGCCAACTTTTTGTCCGTAATGTTCCGGACGGATCATGGGCATGCTTAAGACAACGATCTTTCCGGACCATCCGGCTTGATGAAGAAAGTAAAGCGGAATGAGTGAACCATGATCGAGCTCTGCCCGAACAGGAAAAGCATCAGGAATCTTTTCCCTGATGTTCTCTACCAGCTGTTGATCCGTTTCAAAGCTCAAATTCACCTGCCCAGCCCCAAAACGGCTAAAACTCCCAGAAAGCGTCTCGCCGCTTAAATACGCCAAACCCTGCTCAGCCAGCGGCGCATGGGGTGATACAATCAGGATCGTCTCCGTATTCATCTTGATGACTTGCTGAACAAGCGTCCTATAAGCATCTACTGTTTGCTGACAACTTTTTTCTTCGCCATGCCCGACCTCAGGCACAAGAATCGGAGGATGAGGAACAAATCCCACATAGACAAGACTCATAGCAATACCCCCTTAGTTTCTGGTATATTGAGAATTAAAAATTCATTTTATCTATGATTAATTTTTTTATATATTTTCTTTTTATATGCACATTTATCCTGCCATTGCTTCTATTTGGATTGGATTAATTATTATCCGAATATATTTTGTATACATCGGAATAAACACTTGTTATTTCTAAAAAAGTGTGTTAACTTTTTGATATATTTTTATAGGTAATTTAAGCAAAGATGCTTATTCCTCAACCAAACGCTTTGAGGGCTAAGTTTGGTTTTGCTTTTTTTGCTTTTTGTGGTTATTTATCTATGGACCATTATTTAATATCTAAATCTGAAGGGAGATTTCGAAACAATGGATATCTTTGCAATGAACGTTTTTAACGATGCCGTCATGAGGGAACGGCTGCCCAAAGCAACTTACAAAGCTTTGAAGAAAACAATTGAGGACGGGAAAGCGCTGGATCCCGATGTCGCAGAAGTCGTTGCGAATGCAATGAAAGACTGGGCGATTGAAAAAGGAGCTACCCACTATACCCACTGGTTCCAGCCGATGACAGGACTCACTGCGGAGAAGCATGACTCGTTTATTTCTCCGACTGCCGACGGCAAAGTCATTATGGAGTTTTCCGGCAAAGAACTGATTAAAGGTGAACCTGATGCATCTTCTTTCCCAAGCGGCGGCATTAGAGCCACGTTTGAAGCCAGAGGCTATACTGCCTGGGACTGCACCTCTCCGGCTTTTGCCAGAGAAGAGAAAAACGGCAACGTCACGCTGACGATTCCCACAGTATTCTATTCGTATACCGGTGAAGTTCTCGACAAAAAAATCCCGCTTTTGCGTTCTATGGAAGCACTCTCCAAACAAGCAGTAAGACTGTTAAAATTGTTCGGCAATACGACAGCAACCCGTGTCATTTCTACGGTCGGACCCGAGCAGGAATACTTTCTGATTGATAAAAGTTTTTTTGATGCCAGAATGGATTTAGTCCTTACCGGCAGAACACTCTTTGGCGCTCCTCCGGCTAAGGGCCAGGAAATGGAAGACCATTACTTCGGCAGCATCAAAGAGCGCATTGCTGCCTTTATGAAAGAATTGAATGAAGAACTCTGGAAGTTAGGCGTTTTGGCTAAAACGCAGCACAACGAAGTTGCTCCTGGCCAGTTTGAAATTGCCCCAATTTTCTCGACAACCAATGTTTCTACCGACCATAACCAACTGGTCATGGATACTTTGAAAAAGGTTGCCTTGCATCATGATCTGGTCTGCCTGCTTCATGAGAAACCGTTTGCAGGCGTCAATGGTTCCGGGAAACACAATAACTGGTCCATGAGCACCAATGATGGACAGAATCTGCTTGATCCGGGAAATACCCCGCACGATAACGCTCAGTTCTTAACTTTCCTTTGTGCTGTCATTAAAGCTGTGGACGAATACTCCGAACTGCTCAGGGTGTCCGCCGCCAACCCTGGAAACGACCACCGTCTCGGTGCGAATGAGGCTCCCCCGGCGATCATTTCCATGTTCCTCGGCGACATGCTGACGGATATTGTCGAACAAATCCAAAATAACGGCGGTGCTGTATCATCCAAACCAAATGGCACTTTGACAGTGGGCGTGTCCACGCTTCCGGAAATTCCAAAGGATAACTCCGACCGCAACCGGACTTCACCGTTTGCTTTTACCGGAAATAAATTTGAGTTCCGCATGGTTCCTTCCAGTGCATCCATTGCTGGTCCGAACATGGTCCTAAACACGATTGTCGCTGAAAGTATTTGCCAGATTGCCGATAAGCTTGAAAAGGCTGCCGATTTTAACAGCGAACTGCAGGCCCTCTTGAAAGAAATTCTGGTCAAACACAATCGTATCATCTTCAATGGCAACAACTATTCCGAAGACTGGGTCGTAGAAGCAGAAAAACGCGGTCTGCCGAACATCAAATCCATGGTGGAAGCTTTGGAGCACTTCATTGACGAGAAGTGTGTTAATGTGTTCGAGAAACACGGTGTATTGAGCAAACAGGAAGTTCATTCCCGCTACGAGATTTTGCTGGAACAATACAGTAAAACGATCAATATTGAAGCCAAAACGATGATTGATATGGCTAACAGGCTGATTCTTCCTGCAGCTGCAAAATATGCAACTGACCTGGCCGGTTCCGTGCAAAGCGTTAAAGCTGCCGTAGCTTCTGCGGACACCTCGGCTCAGGAAGAAGTCATCAAAGAAGTATCTTCGGCTTTAGGTTCCTTTAAAGCCAAAACTGTGGCTTTGGAAAAAGCTGTCTTGGGTGCGGCTGACGTTGAAGATGTCCATGCTAATGCGGTTTACTACCGTGATATCGTCTTTGCCGCAATGAATGAATTGAGGATCTATGGGGATAAGCTTGAAACACTTGTTGACGCGGAGCTTTGGCCGCTGCCGACTTATGTGGAAATGCTGTTCATCATTTAATCCATACCCTTCAGAAAAATAGCAGAGGAGAGGGCACCGGCCCTCTCCTCTGCTATTTTATTACATTCTCATCGTCATTTTTCTGTCCCGCATCAGCTTTGCAGGCCACTTACTGTTTTGAGTTCTTATCGCCTACCGGCCCAAAATCCTCCGCGGAAATTCTTAGGCTCCTGGAAAAATATAAACGCACTTGGGCAGGAATCATTAACAATATTCAAAAGTTCTTTTTGCCGGTTTCTTTTGGCCAGAACCAACATCAGGAGGCGTTTCCCGTCGCGGCCTTCCCCGGTCCAGGTCGTAACGCCAAATCCTTTCTTACGCAATAATTTGGGAAGTGTCTCATCGAGCGAATCAACAATGACCTCGGCAGTCATGTACCCGAGAGCAAGTCTTTCCTCGATCCTGCTTCCCAGATACACTCCGATCCCATAGCCGACGCAATACGCTGCGATGTTCCAGTAACTGTCCAGGTTTTTTAGAATAATAGACAATCCGGAAATATACACGAGCACTTCGACCATGGACAACATGGAAGCATACTCCTTTAAGCCCTTGATCACAAGGATGAACCGTACCGTTGTCAGTGATACGTACGTAATATTAATAGCCGTGATCAGCAGAACAAATAGGACTGCCTGATTCATTCTTATCACCAATCTTCTTTTTCAGACTGGATATTTCTTTGATATTATTATGATCTATTTAAGGGTAATTCTACTCTGCTGTTCCGAATTTTTCTGAGTTGCTGTTTTTCACTCACATTGCCGGCTATCTCCTGCGTATTACAAAATACCTGTATATGTAAAGAAATGTATAAAATATGCTATGGAACACACAATAATGATGAATTAGCAAAAGACCGGCTTTTTTTCATTCAGTAGCCAATTATTCTATGTCGGGAGGGGAAAATATTGAAAAAGGGCAGCTATTATGACTGGGCCCGCCAGAAAGGAATATCCCGGCGGGACTTTTTAAGGTTCTGTGCCATGACTGCAGCAATGCTGGGACTCGATGCAACTGCCGTCCCCAGAATTGTGGAAGCTTTGGAAAACAAGTCACGCCTGCCTGTCATTTATCTAAATTTGCAGGAATGCACCTGCTGCGGTGAGTCTTTCATCCGGTCCGCCCACCCTTTGTTTTCGGACCTGATCTTCAATATGATTTCCCTTGATTATATGGAGACACTGCAGGCCGCAGCCGGAACACAGGCAGAGTCTGCCCGTCTGAAAACAATGCAAGAACATTACGGGGAATATATTCTGGTAGTCGAAGGCAGTGCCACGCTGGCAGAGGGCGGCATTTACTGTACCATCGGCGGAATGACTGCCAACGAGCTTCTCAAGGAATGTGCAGACGGAGCAGCTGCCGTGATAGCGTATGGCTCCTGTGCGACCAACGCCTGTGTCCAGGGGGCACACCCCAATCCAACACAGGCTGTACCGATTCGGAGAATTGTCAAGAACAAGCCTGTCATTGACGTTCCCGGGTGTCCGCCTATTGCTGAAGTCATCACCGGTACAATCGTTCATTACCTGACATTTGGGAAAATCCCGGAATTAACGAGTCTGGGCCGTCCTAAAGCCTTTTACTCCAAACGTGTCCATGACGGCTGCACCCGCCGGGCCTTTTTTGATGCCGGCCAGTTTGTGGAGCGCTTCGATGATGAAGGTGCCAGAAAAGGCTGGTGCCTATATAAAGTTGGCTGCAAAGGCCCAGTCGCCTATAATGCCTGCGCCGTAATGGAATGGAATGACGGAGTCAGCTTTCCTGTTAAATCTGGACACCCTTGTATGGCCTGTTCCGAGAATAATTGGTATGATTCCAGCACGCCTTTTTATGCTCACCTGGCTGAGATCCCCAATCAGGCCATCGGCGGCAACCCTGACCATATCGGTCTTGCCGCTTTAGGTGTGGCCGGTCTGGGTGTTGTTGCCCACGGTGGAATTACGGCCGCTGCCAAAGGGCGTGGGAAAAAGAACCACCCGAACAGAAGTACGGATACTGAACAAAGAAGACAAGTAACTAAGAAGACTAAGACGAATGATAAAGAAGACTAATGCAGAAAGGTTTTGAATCTCAATGACAACAAGAATTGTTGTGGATCCTGTCACCCGGATCGAAGGTCATTTACGCATTGAGGCCATTGTTGACGGTACAAAGATCAGCGATGCTGTCAGCTCAGGAACAACATTTAGAGGAATTGAGAAGATTGTCGAAAACAGGGATCCACGTGATGTCTGGGCGTTTGTCCAACGAATCTGCGGTGTTTGCACGCACATCCATGCGATTGCTTCTGTGCGGGCAGTGGAAGATGCCTTGAATTATCCGATCCCCAAAAATGCCAATTACATACGCAATATCATGACGCTGACCCAATTTACCCAGGATCATGTGATTCATTTTTATCATTTGCATGGTTTTGACTGGATTGATGTCTTAAGCGCATTAAAGGCTGATCCTAAAGCAACAAGCAGTCTGGCCATGTCCATCTCCTCGTGGCCTAATTCTTCGGAGGGTTACTTCAGGGATGTGCAAAACAAAGTTAAGAATATTGTCCAAAGCGGTCAGCTTGGTATTTTTGCCAATGCTTACTGGGGCCATCCCGCTTATCGCTTGCCTCCGGAAGCCAATCTAATGGGAGTCGCGCATTACCTGGAAGCATTAAGTTGGCAAAAAGAAATCGCCAAAGTCCATACTGTGTTCGGAGGGAAAAATCCGCACCCGAACTATCTGGTTGGCGGGCATGCTTCGACCATCAACCTTGATGATGTCCATGTTCTGAATATGGAACGCCTGAATCTTGTGAAAGCGAAGATTGATGAGGCCCAGATATTTGTCAACCAGGTTCTTATTCCGGATATTCTGGCCATTGCTAGTTTTTATAAAAAAGATCTTTGGGGAGGCGGAAACGGTAACTTCCTTGCTTACGGCGGCGTACCGCTCGTCGATATCCACGAACCGGATAGTTACCTTTTCCCTCGTGGAATTGTCCTGAACAGAGACTTGAGCAAAGTCTATGATCTTGATCTAAAGGATCCAAGCCATATTCAAGAATTTGTATCTCACTCGTGGTATCAATACGCGGATAAGGATGCCGGGCTTCACCCCTGGCAGGGGCGGACGGATCCAGCGTATGACGGACCCAAACCACCTTATCACAATTTGGATGAATCAAAAAAATACAGCTGGATTAAAACACCGCGCTGGCAGGGCCATGCGATGGAAGTCGGCCCGCTGGCCCGCTCCGTGGTTGCTTATGCCAAGGGCAATAAGGAAATCAAGGAAATGGTCGACAGCTCTCTGCGGAAACTGGACCTTCCGCTCAACGCTTTGTTTTCAACGCTCGGACGAACGCTGGCCAGAGCACTGGAAGCAAAATTTTGCGCCGATCAACTTGCCGGTTTTTATGCGGATCTAATCGCTAATATTAAAGCCGGTGACACACAAACCTTCAATCCTGAAAAATGGGAACCCAGCCGCTGGCCGGCAGAAGCGCAGGGTGTCGGTTGGGCTGAGGCCCCGCGGGGAGCCCTGGCTCACTGGATTAAAATCCGCGGCGGCAAAGTGGAAGGCTATCAGGCGGTTGTGCCGACAACCTGGAATGCCTCACCGCGGGATGCTACGGGACAAAAAGGTCCATATGAGGCGTCGCTGCTCGACACACCGGTCGCCGCTACCGACCAGCCCCTGGAACTGCTCCGGACCATTCACTCATTTGACCCCTGCATTGCCTGCGCAGCACACCTGATAACACCGCAAGGAAAACCACTAAGCTAGGGAAAATCCAGGGGCCACAATGTCTGCGTGCCATGGAGACGCTAGCATACATTCTAAGTGATATGGAGGGATTACGATTGGCCTTATCCAAAGAAAAGAAGGGTTCCGCCCCGATGCCGCAGCGCAGACCGGTATACGTCTGGCAATTTCCTGTCCGGATGTTTCACTGGATAAACGCAGCCGCCGTCACCGTACTCTTTCTCACAGGTTTGTATATCGGAAATCCTGTTTTCGTTACCCCTGGAGAAGCTTTCCAGCAGTTTTTAATGGGATCAGTTCGCTACTGGCATGGAATAGCCGCTTTTATCTTTACGGCTAATCTGTTATTTCGCCTCTATTGGTTCTGGGCAGGCAATGAATATGCCAAGATACGTTTCTGGCAGAAGGCTTTTTGGCAGGACCTCAAGTCAACAATCCGCTACTATTTATTTATGAGAGGAGAACATCAGGGACATCTCGGGCATAATGCCCTGGCCCAGCTGTCTTATCTTCTTTTCATCTGGATCGGAAGTTTTTTCATGATTATAACCGGTTTTGCTATGCGGATAGGCACTAATCCGGATGGTATATCCGGAAAGTTGTTTTCCTGGGTCATTCCGGCTTTTCACAACGAAAATTTGGTCAGGATGAGTCATCATCTTGTCGCTTGGGGCTATGTGGTTTTTTTGTTGATTCATCTCTACCTTGTATTCAGACAAGATCTTCTAGATGATGATGCTACTACCTCATCCATGATCAATGGGTATAAATATGAATTACCCTCTACTGTCGGCGCTGAAGAAGTCCGTACCCCTGAATATGTTGTACTCCAGAAGGGGGATTAACTTGAATTTCGAGCCCAAACAGGTCTTTTATGAACCTGAAGCCCTGAATTATCCACTTGGAAAGAAGCTTGTTGATTATTTTCGGCAAACCAAGATTCCGATCAAAGCGACAAGCTCTCACAACAGAATAACCGGTCTGAGCGGAGATACTGCTGCCGAAACCTATTTTGAAGCCAAAAAAACATTGGTGATCGGTGTCAAACGCGGAAAAACGTTTCAAACCTGCAAACCCTCGGCTCATTATCAGCTGCCGCTGACTACAAGCTGTCCCGGGATGTGCGAATATTGTTATTTAGCCACGACGCTGGGTGCAAGACCGTACATCCGCATCTATGTCAATATGAATGAACTGCTTGAAAAAGCCCAAACTTTAATCCAGGAACGTTTACCCGAGATCACTTATTTCGAAGGAGCCGCAGTTTCCGACCCAATCCCGGTGGAACAATATACAGGCAGTCTGCGAAAAAGCATTGAATTTTTTGGAAGGCAGCCCCAGGGCAGGTTCCGCTTTGTCACAAAATTCACTGACGTCGATAGCCTTTTGGATCTGGAACATCACGGCCATACCAGGTTTCGTTTCAGCCTGAATTGCGAAGAAATCATCAGAAAGTATGAGCATGGTACACCATCCGCTGAAAATAGAATAAGGGCAGCCGGAAAAGTACTTGGCGCCGGCTACCCTTTAGGTTTTATTATTGCCCCGATTATCAGATTCGAGAATTGGATGGATCAATACGAAAAGCTCTTTGCTGACCTGGCAGAGCAGTTAAAAGCCGCTTCTCCGGCAAACTTTTCTCCTGCAGCGCTTACATTTGAATTTATCACACATCGTTTTTCTTCCCGGGCCAAGTCCAATATTTTAAATATCTATCCCCAGACAAGCCTACCGATGGATGAAGCTTCGCGCAAATTTAAATTCGGGCAGTTCGGCTACGGAAAATATGTCTACCCACCCGTTGAAATGGAGGAAATAAAGACTTCCTTTCTGATTTCTATGAACCGTTATTTCCCCGGAGCAAAAGCCAAATACTTTATTTAGCTTTTTGGCTATTGTACCGTCCATAGCACTCATTGTTTCTTGCCAGTATGCTGGTATTCGGCATACCATCTTTTAATGACCTGCTTGCTCTGCTCGCTCGGGTAATAATTCTTGTTTTCATCATCTTTGCCCACAGCAAAAACAGAAAAACCAAGATGCCAGGTTTCTCTTTCAAACACTTGCTGATAAGCCAGAAAGCAATTTGCCTGCTCCTGGTTATTAATTATTTCCGACGGCAAGGGATTCCAGGGATGAACTGCAGCACCGTCTCTTTTTGGGAAACCCAATTCACCAAAGAATACGGGTTTGTTCCATTTCGCAGACAGCTGCTTTAATTCATCATAGATATTCTGGTTCCGGTCAAAAATCCGGGTCTTATAGATTGAGCTTACAAGGCTATCTACCGTATTGGTTTCCTGGTCGGTCAATTCAAAATAAGCTGCCACAGAGATAAAATCCACTTTTCCAAGAACCGGATTATTTAATTTGGGAATGTAGGTATCGTACGCCAAATCCTGCCCGGTATTCCATTCAGCTGTATACCACCAGTTTGTCCGGTAAGTCACTTTGCCCTGGTATTCCGCCCTGACAAAATCCGCAACATCGGTCCAATAACCGCATTGATCCTCGAATTGATCAAAGTTGGAACCGATACACACGGCGTAGACTTTATTCGGCTTAGCCACATCACGGATAAGTTCGGCGAGGACGACCTGTTTCCAGTTCCAGAACCATTGATTGATATGATCCGGCTTGAGATCCGTCTCATATTTCTCACCGTTTTGAATATACGGATAAGGCTCCAGAATGACGTTAATTCCTTTATATTTTAAGCGTTTAATCAGCCGGACCGCTTTCTTTTCGCTTTCCGCATTGATACTCATCGTACTGGCCGTCAACGACGGAATATCAATTTGAACAGGGACATTCAGGGTATTCAGCCCGAGACTGTCTATATCGCTTAGAGCCTGTTCAATTGTATAATCTACAGAAAGGTTTGCGGATTTTATCTTTTCCCCCCATGGGGTAATAATCCTGTTCTTTTCGTATTGGTGGCCAATATAGACAAAATCCACCAGGGCCAGTTTAATGATTAGCAACACCACAATAATGACACCTAACACAATCAGCGGGGTTTTGTTTCTTTTGAGCGTATTCAGCAAATTCTTCAATATTCTGATCCTTCCTGAGAATAGTACCAAGATAAATAGATTGATGATTAGAACCGTAAAGGGTGAAAAGCTTATACTTTCTAAATACTAAGAAAGACTGTCCGCGGAAGAATCTTTGAGCAGAAAATTGTAATTCTGTCTGAGGTATTCCGTCACCTTTTGGGCAATGACCTTATGCCCGTCTTCATTCGGATGGATCCCATCAATACAAAGCAATTGAGTAAAATCCGGTGTCTTCAGAAAAGCACCTCTTACATCGATCCATTTCGTCTTGGTTTCCTCTGCAATGTTCACAATCATGGAGTTGTAGCGTTCCTGCCACCAGTATATCTTTGTAACGCTTCCCAGCCAAATTAATATATTTTTCCCTATCTCATTACTGTTTTTGCTAATCCACTTGAAATACCGATCAGCGTCAAGCGGAGGAAGCGTCATCAACACCGGGATAATATTATTGTTTTTAAGTGAAATAATGGTATCTGTGAGCATTTTCCCGAAAACGTTAAAATCCGTTTTGGGTTCATGCTCTGCCATTGGATCACTCGCAATCTGCATCCAGTTAAAGTCACAGTCATTGCCTCCAAATTCGATCAGTACAATATCCGGACGCGTTTTGGATACATCCCGATGAAGGCGTTCAATGCCTTTTTTGATGGTATTACCAAATTTGGCTGCATTATAAACGATGCCTTTCAGGCTGTTCTGGACCAGAGAAACATAGTTTTTGTCCAATAACGAATATTTCCCCTGATCCTCGTTATAGATCACGCCTTTGGAAATGGAATCTCCTACAATCAGAAATGTATAATTATCTTTCAGTTCAGGCTGATTGTTATCCATCAATTCACTCCTTTCACGGCTACTTACTTCAAACTCATCGGTATTACTTCAAGATTTCATAAGTATTTCAAAATTGCTTTCCAATGTGTCAGCTTTTCCTCAAATTTCATCGTATTGGCCGGACTGGTCGAGGGCAATAGCAGATAGGCAATGGAAGCAGACTCCAGACGGATTTTCCTCTTATATATATTAAAGCCCTTTGCTCCGTTAAATGCAAGTAATTCCAGATTTGGGTACTGAATAAATAAATTTTGAAAATCATTGACCTGTTCATTGACGATGTTGCTATCGAGACTGCCTTCTCTGGAGCTGTTACGAATGACATCCCAGAGGGCAATTTTTCTGTCTAAAAGAAATTGTTTCCTGCTATCATAATCATCCATGGCATCCGCGGCATTAGACCATCCACGGGCATCGTCAAAAAGCGCATACATAATCCGCCAAAAGTGATTGTAAGGATGTGCATAATATTTCTGCTCCCTCAACGATTGCACTCCCGGCATCGAGCCGAGGATCAATACCCGGGACTCCTGATTGATGATCGGTTCAAATGAATAGATAATTTCCATTTCCATATCAGTCCATACTCCATTGTCTTGGATAAAAAAGTGATGGCGGCAGCTTGGTACGCTTGTCTCCCTTCGCTGTATTCAGCTGGGCCTGAGTCAGGAAAATACTTTGGCTTAAATCAGTACCGCTAAGATCGGCATCACGCAAATCCGCCCCGATCAAATCAGCTCCGCCCAGATCGCTCCCGCTGAGGTCTGCGGCAATCATACAGGCTCCTCTAAGGTTAGCCCCTCTGAGGTCTGTTTCCCGGAGATTTGCAGCGATCAGACTGCCCCTGCGCTTAAAGGTCTTCAAAATCCCAGCCTGAATATTCCGCTCCTGACAAACAGAAACACGGACCAGTTCACTTGTTTGAAGCAGCCGGGTATTTACTTCGGTACGATATAAAGGTATATCCATTTTCAGAATCTCGCACGGGCTGAGCAGTGTCAGCCCTTCCGTCTCTTCCCGCAGGGTACGAAGCGCCTCATGAATTGAATGAGCCGGCTGTAATGTCTCTGCTTCTGTCAAATACCAGAGCATCTCCTGAAGCTGGCGAATGACAAGGAAAACTTCAAACATTTGCTCCCGGAATTCCGGTGATCGCCGCCAGTCTCTGCCGCCGTAACTGAGCTTGGATACTTTTGGCCCTGCGCCAAAACAGTCAAATGCCATGCAGCCTTTCAGACCCATTCCCTGAAGATCTTGATAGATACTGCAGCGAAAATTTTCCTGCAGGTTCCGACAGGGTTGACCGGCCTCTTTATCGTTTGGAAAGCCTTCCGAAGCTGAAAAATACAGCGCGGTGCAACACAATCCGAAGCAGTTCTCGCAGTCAGCTCCCAGACTGCGCCTCTGCTCAGCAAAAATGTCTATTGGTTCACGAATTCCAGACAATATTTGATCCTCCAAAACAAAGAACATTTGATTTATCCCAGAAATGATGCCTGAATAGTCTGTTTAATCCTTTTTAGCCTTTCTAAGAACCAGTTGAATATTCAGACGATCGGCTTCCGCTTTTAGCAAGCGGACAGCTTCTTCAGCACTGCCCTTACAGTTGATCTGATCCATATGATGGATCTTATCCATCATATTATTCAGGACGGAAAGCGGCAGCAGGTTGACCGCCAGACAATAAAATCCCTTTAATTTGCCGTCATTGTAATTCGTGATTAGTTCGCCTAAAATTTTGTGTTTTTCTGTCAGTTCTTCAAGATAATTTTGAAGGCCCATTTTAGCCCTGGCTTGGTCCTGCAATACATTTTGATAGGATATAAAGGAATCGGCCTCGCTTGGAGCCTGATACCTCTCACATGGATAGACACTGCATTCAAAACAGTATTCAACATTTTCATGCTTTTTATTACAGGTAATTACGGCACAGGAAGGATGCTTCAAAAAAAAGTCCGGACCCCCGCAGCCGGGGCACTTAGAAGAACCGTCCGTATGAAAGCGCGGACAAAGACAGCAATTCAATCCACATAATGAAAAGTCAGCGCATTTCCGCCTGTATTCTTTACTTACCATTGATTTGACCATCACATGCATCTCCCGGCAATAATCATTTGATAAAGATCAGAGTTCAACCTCTGCAGAACAGTTCTCCGCAACTCTGTACTTCACGATCTTGCTTATTAACGCATACGGAATAGGCTTATTTAACGGAAATTGTACCGATCCTTTAGCCCCCTTATAACCGGCCAGTTCCTGTTTAAAGGCTTCAATCCCGCTTGGTGTCGGATAAAATCCAATGTGGTTTTTGAATGCTGCGAAATGAACGAGATTACCGTTCAGTACAAACGTAGGCATCTGATAGCTAATCTTTTCCACTGCGTCCGGTGCTGCTTCTCTTATCACATTTCTAATTGCTCTTAATATTTCCTGTATCTCATCAGGAAACTGCAAAATATACCCATCAACTGATTCATGAACCACTTTATCCGTTCCCATTTTTAGTTTCTCCTTTAACTATTTTCAGAATGTTATCCGCACGTGTATAAACATCATTAATGAGTTATATGAATTTAAGCAGATTCCTCTGCTAAATCAAGAAACATTGATCATTTGGCACCAGAATAAAGAATAATTTTCCAAATAACCCCTGTAGAACTTGAAAGCGATGTGCTACAATGGTTCTATGACCGAAATATTAATCGAATAGGGATACAGGAGCAACGACAATGGCAAACCTGGTGAAAGCCAGGGACGCAAAGCTATGGGTCTTCCAGAATAATTCTGATGACTGCCAGGCTACCGAATCCGCTCAGGTTTGTTTTGAATGTCGCCATGCAATCTGCTGGTGATTTTTTTGTTGCTTCAGCCAGCACTGATTTATTGGAAAGGAAGATTACAATTGCGTCAGGTAAGTGTAAACCGGCTTCAAAAGGGAGACGTGTTAGGAAGAACCATTTTCTCGCATAACGGCCGTTCATTGCTTGGAAAAGGAGTCACGCTGACCCAGCCATATATCGACCGGTTAAAAGAACTGGGTATTAGTATTGTCTATGTGGACGATGACGAAACCAAGGATATCGTTATTGAGGATGTTATTTCCGAGGAAAACAGGCGGGAGGCAATGAACTCCATTGAGCATTCAGCGGAAGCAGTACGAATCGGTAAAGACCTCAATGGTTTTCAAGTAAAAAAGACGGTAAACAACATCATCGGAGACGTCCTGTTTCAAGAGAAGATATTTCTGAGCCTGACAGATATGCGGAGCTATGATAATCAAGTTTATGCGCATTCAGTCAGTGTTTGCGTCCTTGCGACCATTTTGGGCAAAGCTTTGGGACTGGATAAAGATACCCTGGAGGCGCTGGCAGTAGGGGCTTTGCTTCACGATATCGGGACTGTCAAGCTGCCGAAAGATCTTGTCGCCAAACGTGAGGCCTTTACTCAGAAGGAAAATGACCTATATAAGACGCATACTGTACATGGATTTGAGATACTTCGGAACAAACCGGAATTAAACTTATTGAGTGCGCATATTGCTTTGCAGCATCACGAATGGCTGAACGGAAACGGCTATCCCCGGAAGCTGTCCGGCCGGCATCTCCATGTCCTGGCTCAAATCGTCGGGCTGGCTGACTTCTATGATAATCTGGTCAATGACGGCCCGGGCCACTCCCGGATCGTCCCGCATGAAGCCTGTGAAATTGTAATGGGGTGTGCAAACAAGCTATTCTCCCAGCAGTTGGTTGTAACATTTTTGAAGCATATTGCAGCCTATCCGACCGGCTGTACAGTTAAACTCAATACAGGTGAAGTTGGGATTGTGGTTGACCAGAATAAAAGTTTACCGATGCGCCCAATTATCAGGGTATTAATCGCCGACAAAGGGCTGGCCCATGTCCAGGCTAAGGAATATAACCTCGTCGAAGATCTTACAACCTTTATTGTTTCCATTGTCGAGTGAAGCTGATCCATTTTTCGAAAAAAACGCCGGCTCAAATGTTTTTTGAGCCGGCTAACCTATTATTTTGGAAGTTTTCCAAACACCTTCAGTATGGACCGGTGGAACGAATGAGGAAACGATGGTTCTGCAAACATTAGGACGCATTGGTCATGGATGACGTTTATCTGATTTTCCGTACAAAAGTCTATAGCCTCTTTGGATTCAGCCCCTGCTGAATCCAGATATGTTTGACTCCGGCTTCTACCGCGTCCCTAACGACCTTATTGGTTTGGTCCGGAGGGATAACGATCACTACGCCGTCGGCTTTCTGCGGCAAAGACTGAAGGTTTTCATAGCAGATCTCGCCGTCAATACTGTCCGCATTGGGATTTACGGCAAAAACATTATACCCTCTCTTCTTTAACGATTTATACAGCCTATGCGAGAACTTCTTTTCGGATCTGGATACCCCGACCACCGCTAAAGTACGCTGGTCTAGAAAATCAGTGACTGAGCTCATTGTCGTCAAAAAAATGACCCCCCTTAATTAAATTATTGTTTATTTCTTGGCAATTTGGCTAATTCCTTCTTCCAATATTTATTTTCTGTGAAAACTATTTTCAGTTCCTATCGTATTAATAAAACAGGCTCTTATTTCCTTGCTTATATTCATGATGAACAGGCATTATTACTACATGTAAAAGCTTGCAATAATCTGGGCGGCCGGCAAAAACAGCACTTGCCCCAATAATGTGCCAATTAGTTTTGTAGCAATAAGCATAATGACCAATGCTTTCACATCAGCATAAGGCCTTATTCCTCTTAATGCCTGGTCTGTAATAATTGCTGATTTTGGGTCGATAAAAAAAGTAAGTAGAATACTTGCCATGCCATTAATGATTCCTGATGAAGCTGCTGCTGCTAGTGCTGCTTGCTCCGGGACCAGAAGAGCTGAGTAATTAGCGGCAAGGACCCCAATGGTATATATGCCTGTAACCAAAACATTGATAACAAGTAACCTTTTGGGTATCTCTCTATACCTTAGTCTTTCCAACATTGTCTTCGAAGGCCGTACAGCACTTTTTACAATTCGCTTAATATTATTTGCCTGCAGGGCCTCGACAACCAAGGAAGGTACAGAACCGGCTAATTCTAAACGTTTGACAGCAACCTCAAATATCTTTAAAAATGTCGGTATAAGCAGAATTCCAAATAGGGTCCCTGCTGTCGCTGCAAAAATAACCGACCGCAAATCACTGGCCGGGTTCAGTCCTTGCGCTATACTTAAACCAACAATGCTTGCAATTAACGGTCCTTGAAACATGTTGGCTGTCCGGGAAACAAGAACAAACATGTTAAAAAGAGAAAAGGATAAAGCAACCTGTCCGCTTTTTACAGAATTTAAGCGTACAGAGTAGGCCAGGGTATCGACAAGATGAATGACAACTGTGAGAATCATTAATTCTATTAGCATCTTTTCCATTTATTGCAATCCATACGTTTTCAAAAGAATTAATACCGTATTATCATGCTGTATTTGAAAATCGTCCACAACAAAAAGACCATTGCTTTCTAATGCTTTTGTTAATCTCTCCATGTGATTACTCCTTCTATAAATATGTATTTGCATTAAGTCTATCTCTCAAAATCAATTATAGAAACTCAAATAAGCAGCTGCCGTTTATGAAAAGCTTGATATACATTTCACACCCATTTTTTCCATATCCTTTAGAAGACGATTGGGTTCAGCCAAGTGTCCCATCATCCAAAGTCCAGGCTTACGGGCAGGACCATCCAAGTATTGTAATAAAGTTGCAACAACGGGAATGGCTGTTAACTCGTAACCATCGGGATGAGAAACGCTGACGTGGGGTTGAATCATCTGCCCATCTTTAGATCCAGATGCCCTAACCAGAAGTTCAACCCGATAAGGCGGTTTGTGAAAAGTGCCCATGCTCCACCATAAAAACTTACCAATGGATCTGACAGCGTTTGGCATGATCTTTAGCCACATCCAGACAACTGGCATAACCACCCAGTCTGTCACCCAGTGTGACTCCGATATATAAAAGCCAAGATCCTTGAGCGAGGGGTATAACTCCGGCAGCGGCTGCAATTCCTCAAAGAACATAGAATAGCACAGTTTCAATCCAATGTCGCTCCCAAAATCTATTTTACGTATTTCATAGGAGTTTTTTTTCGTCCATTGTCCGTTCTTATAGACCTGAGCCTGATATTCTTTGAAACACTCAACCAATTCGTCAACTGCTTCGGTATAAGGAAGATCTTTCCCCATATTGAGATAGCCAGCTGTTATGGCGCTTTCAATCGAGTCCATATGGGTGGCCATGTAACGGACCAGTGCGGAAGGAAGCCCAGGATGGAACCCGGCCTCCGTGATAAAAGTTCTTCCAGCGCTTTTGATTTCTGTAGCAAGGGACTGCAAATAAGCAAATTTCTTAGAGCCAAGCTGCACATCAAGATAATCAATCCCAGCCTGAAGCGCAGCCTGGGCCACGATTTCGGTATAGGCAGTCGTGGGTGCTGCGACCACAACGATAGACTGGTCTTTAAACGCTGTTCGTAAGGATTCCGCTTCTGAAGCGTTTGCATAAACAGCCGATGCACGTAAACCGGGGTACTGTTGATTCAGCTCATCAACAAATACCTGTGCCTTGTCGGGATACCGTGTCCCAATTGTAACGGTAGCTTCAGAATACTCCAATAGATGACGCGATATCAATCTGCCAGTTTGACCTGTCCCACCTAGGATAAGGATTTTAGACATCATTTTCTCTTCCTTTCTTTTAGCCTGTACTTCTCCTCCATTATTTTCTTCTTTTATTCATACGTAAAGTCTATAGAGCTTAATTTAATTAGTTAATTGATAAAATCTCTTTTTCTGAACAGACTATATTTGTATTATTCTGTTAGAAAAGAGGTACTACTTTGAAAAAATATAATGATACTATCATTATCGGAACAATCAGCGGAATAATTGCAGCGATTGTCATGACTTTAATAGACTGGATACTCCTTTTATCTGGTATTCAATTTACGCCACCTTGGGTAGTAGCTGGAAACATTTTGCTAAATACTGACGTTCTATATACCCCAGCTGGAATTCTAATAGGTTACATCGTTCAGTTTCTTCTTGGATCTGGATTAGGCGTTATTGTTACTATTGTTATCAGGTTAACTGGCAAAGACTATTATTTAATTAAAGGTTTAGGCGTATCTTCACTTTTTTATATTGGTAGTACTGGAATAATGCAAACACTAGTAAACATAGCACCTTGGATGCGGAGTGAGATTAGTTCGACATTAATGGCACTTATTAACTTCATTGTTCTTGGTGGATTAAGTTCGTCAATCATAGCTAAATACTATAAATTTAATCATAAACCAAATTTTCAAAGATAAACTTCTTAGCTAATAATATTCATATATTTTTCTATAATCAGCTTATTTAGATTAATTACAAAGTACTTTGCATAATTTAGGCTGGAACCAAGATATTGTTTCTGAATTAAAAAGAATGTTTTGAGAAATAATAAATATTGCAAATTGATGTTAGGGGGAAATATAATGACAAATAAATCTATCTATAAACGATGGTGGTTTTGGCTATTATGTATCATAGTAATTATCATACTTGTCCAAGCATGTAGTGGCGGTAAGTCTATCCCTGCTCCAACTCCCGCTCCAAATTCGTCTACCCCTCAAACTTCCACTCCCCAGGAATATAAGCTAAATGATGAGGTTAAGGCAGGAAATATTGGGTATGCTGCAAGCGAGGTAAAAAGGAGTACTAAAATCGGGCAAAATCAATATTTGCAAAAAACAACCGAAAATGAATATTTACTAATAAAAGTAAAGGTATCAAATAACGATAAAGAGACTCGTACTATTGATACTAGTTTATTTAAGTTAAAAGATGCTGAAGGCAAAGAATATTCTGCAATGGCTGAAGCAGACATGTATGTAAACACCGATAATAGTTTCTTTCTAGCCCAGGTAAACCCGGGAACAAGCAAAAGTGGATATATTGTATTTGAAATTCCTAAAAATCTAAAAGGTTTAAAATTACAAGTTTCAAGTGGTTTAGGATGGTCTGGTGGACAGTACCAGATAATAAACCTTGGTCAATAGGCTTTGAAAAAGTATAGGTTTTGGCCGAATCATAATAAATTGAGATTCGGCTTTCTTTATGTTTCTTTACTTAAGTACACAGAGATATTCCGGTCACTACGAGTTATTAACTTTAATATTGAATATTATGTAATTAATAGCAGCTAGCTTTTTAAAGTGTGATAACTTGCTAAATTGTTTATAGAACCTTCTATATCTTTTGTGATTGTGACCCTACCCCGAACTTAGTGCAGATTTTATTTAGAGGTTAATCCACTTTGAAGGTCCCTCGAAAATAGGTCCAATCTTTATGAGAATTTTTTAACCATCATACTGTGGCAAGCCTTGCCACGGCTATAAATTCGGCCAGCGTCTGATATATTAGTCCACTGTACCTTTGGTCTTTACCCTTATTGTGATTAAGCTCTTAATATCATCGAGTACAGACTTATCTCTTACCTCTATCATTAGCCAACGTCCACCACAGGAAAAAGACGTTTTTTTGTATAAGTTTTGAACATATGGTGTGAATGTCCCTAGTGCCATTTCTACCTCTTCTTTCTCCTTTTCTCCTACAACAACTAACGCAATAAAATATCCTTCCATTGGATATAGGGTACATAATGATTTACTATTCTTTTGATATTTTACATTCCAACCCGGCTGCGCAGAACATTTACTATACGACATTTTGGGTTGAACTTGATATCTGAAATCAATATATGCAAGTAGTTCAGACCAAAATGGTCCCCCTTGACCAATAAATTCTTTTATGTCTTCATAAGTCGGCTGCTGATTGGCGTTAAATAACTGACTCCAGTTCATAAACTCAATCTCCTTTATCCGGGTGTGTTCCGAAAATCCAGTTTAGTACCTAAAATATTGTCTTTCACAAGATAGTTTCCGCGACCCGATATCGCGGCCTTCGCGCGCAGTTTTATTTAACGTCTTGTGAATTCCCGAAGTCTGATTACTACTTGCATATTCCCCAGATTTCGGAAATTCACTGTTCTACAAAGCTGTACACCCTCAGATTCAGAGGACGCCAGGACGGCGGCCCTATAACAACATATAAGACATGACTTCTCGTCTTTCAATTTAGTTGACATGACTTATCTGAAAATAATAATCGGCTCTTCTTAATAGGTATACTTGTCTATTTGACTAGTATACTTTACATTCTCTTTTCACTGTGCTACTATCTAGTCAGGAGGTGATAGTTTGAATGATAATATTCAGCTTAAAAATCGATTAAAAGTCACCCGAGCAGAAAAGAATCTTTCGCAGGAACATCTTGCAATTCTTGCAGGCGTAACAAGACAAACAATTAGTTCTATTGAGACAGGTCAATACTGTCCGACAGCAAAATTAGCATTAATCCTATCAAAAGTTCTTAATAAACAATTTGAAGACTTATTCTATTTTGAGGAGGTTATAGAAAATGGCCAGTAATATGGTTGAGAAAGATGAAAGAACAACATTTATCGAAAATATTAGTTATAAATTCGGATATGTTTTTATTACGTTTGCTTTGCTTGTTGATGTTGTATATAGATCGTTAAAACTAAATGAAGCGCCCTGGGATCTGCTTGCATTAATTATTATAAGTGGTCTGGTTATGTCCTTATATCAATACAAACAAAAGATTTTAGGTAAGACTTGGATAAAAACATTCATTTATGTATTTGCAATTTCCTTTGTTATCGCATTTATAATGGCATTCATTAGAAAATTATTCTGAGACTATTCCACGCATGGAGGCGCTGTCTCCCGCATGGTCTTTCGCCTAACGTTTATGTGTTTGCGACGCGTCCCATACAGCTTTCATATTGGCAAAGTGTCGCTAAACACAGTGTTAGGCGATGGCTTTGTCCCAAAAGAAAACCTCAGGAAATTATGTATTCTCCAAGGTTGAGGTTTTACGCTATTATAAATCACGCGCTGCATGAATGATTACAGGTACTAGAATTGATTCATCATTTAGTTGTATATTATACGATAGTTATGAAAAACAACCTCGCGAATACTCTCGTCATCAACTTCAGGAACCTTTCTTCCCAAATCCGAGACAGTTCAATTTTCTTCTTAACGTAAAGCTGATACATAATATCATCCCAAGTGGCTTAATCAGGTAAGTTAGTGATTATTTTGATTGCAGCCCTCTTTTGCTTGACTCATATTTTTCACCTCTCAAAGCATCTCTAATAATAGTATATCACCAAAAATTGACTTTCTACATATTATCTCCAAAAAATGTCATAAAACAAAGCTTTCGCCGTCACGGTAGACACGCCGGTTGCCCGGCGGGCTCCGCACAGAGCCCGGTGCGGAACTACCGCACCGGGTTCTTCAGGCATATTCGCTTCCGTATTTAAGCAAAACACTAGCTGATTATTTGGCCTTTCGTTATTCTTGGTGTTATTAGTCCATACCATTTCATTTTTGCTTCAAACTCTTTCCAGGTGAAGCCTCTTCTTTAACTCCTTCGGTTTAGCCATTTGTACAGGATTTTTTGAGCAATGTTGTAGAACTCGTTGATTCCTCTGCTGTTTCCTATTACACCATAGTAATTGTAACCTTTGTTTAGCTGTTTGCTTAGGCGGACAGCTTTTTAAAAAATTTAATTATGGTGTAACGAAACACTGCGTTATCGGATATATGTTTTGAAGGAAGTGAATTGCATGTTCGACATAGATGACATTTATAAGGAATATGCAGAGACAGTCTTTAAATTTTTGATCATTCTTTGTAACGATGAGGATACTGCGGAAGAGCTCACGCAGGAGACCTTTTACCGTGCAATAAAATCAGCTAATCGCTATGACGGTACATGTAAAGTCTCGACATGGCTTTGCCAAATTGCAAAACATCTGTGGTATCAAGAAATTGATAAAAGAAGCCGCAAAGAAACATCTATGCTTAATGACAATATTGTTTCCAACAAATTTAATCCGGAGGAAGAATTATGTCTGATAGAAGATAAAATGCAACTTATCAAAGCAGTACATATTCTTGATGAAACTGCAAAGGAGATAGTTCTCTTACGCATCACGGGTGCATTTTCTTTTAGAGAAATTGGGGAAGTATTCAGCAGAAATGAAAACTGGGCAAGAGTCACTTTTTACCGTGCAAAACAAAAAATTATGAAAGGAAGATCGTAAATGAAATGTGAAATTATAAAAGACCTGTTACCAAGCTATATTGATGGTTTGACCAGCTCTGAAAGCAATCTGGAAATTGAAGAGCATTTTAATGATTGTCCTCAGTGTAAGGAAATTTTTGAGCAAATGAAAGCAGAGGTTAGGGTAGAAAATACCGAATACAACAAAGAAAAAATCAAACCATTCAAAAAGCTGAATAGAAAAGTTTTTAAAGCAGTTCTAATAACATTGACAATCTGTGCATTGGCAGTCGTATCTTATCTCTATTTCTTTGGATTTGGATGGAAAGTGAACTCCGGTGATATGAACATCGCGTATGTTTATAAAGATGACAAAATTTCATTTGAATTTGAACTGACAGATGGTAGAGTTCTTAATTCTTGGAGTCATCTGGACGCGGACAACATTCATACAAATACTATTAAGTTTACAGAATGTTTCAGTAGCATCTTAGATGACAGAGGTGAACATCCAAACAAGTTTTCATATGGCATACACTATACCGATTATAATGGCAATAGAGTACAATTTACTAAGGATGATTGCGTTATATTACAATTCGAGGACAAAACAGAAACTTTTTATTTGAGGGAAATAGCTAAAGAATTAAATATAATGTAATCGCCATTTATAGGAAGGATCTGTAGTTTAGACCAAGCATATATTATTGGATGGTCAGCAGTTCGTAGAATGTATCGGCGATTGTTTTGCAGCAAGCGGCGCATTTTTCTTCATACTCCGTGGTAAAGGTTGAGGGGGCTGCAGTTTTGGGTGTATCCCGAACTCTGTGTAAACTCTAAAATTGATGTAAAATAAGGCGAATATTTTATGGGAGCAATAGCTTAAATCGCTGTCGCTCCTTTTGTCTGCATTATACAAGAATTTTCAGGGTTGTCAATTTGACCCCAAATAAGACTTGATATGGGGGCGGTGGATGCTACCCTTAAGTACGGGATGGGGCTTACCCCAAAGAAATACATCATTTGAGTCCCATCCCGCGACCCATTGAAGCAGCCGACG